>ERZ1034925.110-NODE-110-length-46039-cov-5.523051_pt1 | contig 46039 bp, 58 predicted proteins | sample MGYA00520687_ERZ1034925 | MGnify/ENA primary metagenome ERZ1034925 (study PRJEB33766, sample SAMN09781758) | gut metagenome | biome: gut microbiome | host: Homo sapiens | place: Madagascar | study: EMG produced TPA metagenomics assembly of the PRJNA485056 data set... | reverse complement strand
GTATTTATCGAACTCACAAACCCTGTAATGTTCAAAGTTTGCACCGATATTCTTTAAGGCTTTTGCCTGTGAACCGATACCCGCAAACAACTCTATCAGTCTGATGGGTTTATTTACTTTTACAGGCGGCTTACAATCAAAAATGCTTAATTGTATCATTGCTCTCTCCTAAAAAATATCGCTTAAATCATCGTCATCCGTGATTTCCGTCCACATAGCCTGTTGCGAGTATAGTTTCGGCTTCGGCGGCTCGACCTTTTCGTCTACTTTCTCGCCTTTTTTGGTGCATTCGTAATAGGAATTGCTTATTTTGTTGAACTTCAAGCACACAAAGCCAAGCCCGCGACCTTTCGTTTTTCTTACTTCGATAACAGAATCGCTGTCATCAAGGTCATAGCCGTTCTGCTCGATTACTTTTGCAAATTGCTTGTATTCCTTCAACGACCTGTCGAGTTTGTCCGTTCTGATTACCGTAATAATGTTTTTTGCGATATTCGTAAGAGCGGAAGTGCCTTTGACATCGAAAATATCCGGGCGAAGAATATTGCGCTCTGTCTTGCGGATATGTGCTACGATGATTATGTGAACCTTCTTCGTGATTGCATATTGCCGCAAAGCAACGCATATTTCCTTTATGCCTTTGTTTTCGTTGTCGCTGTCAAGGTCAAACATTTCGACATTATCGAGAAGAAACACGCGGCATCCGCTCTTTGTTCTCGCTTCTTCAAAGGTGTCGATTATCCCGTTTTTGTCGGCGGGAAAGTTGTGGTTGAAAATATACAGTTTGTTTTGGAAAAACCGCTGTGCTTCAAGAAATTTATCGTGCCGCAGAAGAAACTCCCCGCAGTTCGTGTCCTTGCCGTTTTGCCTGTAAGGGCGATACTCAAAATTGTCTCTGTCATACTTCAAATACTGCCTGTAAAGACGGTCTCGCGCTTCCGCTCCGCCATCTTCGCCGAAAAACGCAAAGCAGTTATAGTTGCTTCTAATTGCTTCGATTAAAATTTGACTGCATAGCGTTGATTTTCCGTTGTCAGTTCCGCTCGTTATAAGCGTTATACGGTCAAAAATAAAGCCGTTTAACAGGTAATTGAGATTGCCGAACGGAGACAAGAAACGCTCTGCAAGATTCGTTGTTTCCGGCACAATGCCTATGTCGTAATATTTCGGTTGCGTTGCCATATCAACTCAATCTCTCCTTTTTCAAGTTTTTGCAGAACAGTCTTCTTACGCCGTTCAAAATCTGCTTTTTCGCCGCCTTGCACAAATAGCGTAGGGCTTTCGCCAAGCACGGTAGCATCGAAATGAAAGCAACAGTCTTGCAGATTGAACTCGTAAGGAAATTCGTCTATGCTGTCTTCTATCCACCGTAGCCACCTTGACTGATACCAAAACCATTGACAACGGCAAACTCGTTTATCGTCGGCAATAAAGCGTTCCATAGGCTCGCCCTTCTTCGGCTCTAACCGCCACTCGCCTTCTTCCATAATTCGCCGTAAGAGCCTTACACGGGGCATCCACGCCTTCACACGGGCTTCGAGTTCTTCTTTCTCTTTCCGTTCTCGCTCGCGCTTTAATCTCGCCTGTCGGACGATTTCCGCTTCTTCCTTGTTATTCTTCAAACCGAGATTGAAATCACGGTCAAGGACTTCAAGGGCTTCTCGTTGCGTTTGCAAATTGAAAAAATGCTGAACGAAGTCGATAAGGTCGCCACGCGCGCCGCAAGCAAAACACATAAACCTATCTGTTTTCGGGTTTATCGACATGCTCGGATGCTTGTCCGAATGGAAGGGGCAAAGCCACTTCTTCAACCTGTCGGGCGAGCCTATATATCGTTCGAGAACTTGCTCCATTTTTAGGTTGTCCCGAACTACTTCAACCCAACTCATTTGAACGCGCCTTTATCGTAAGAGAATTTGACTTTTTGCCATTCGCCGCCGTAAGTTTTGAGCATATACGCTTCGTAGGCGGGGCGAGATTTCGCTATGTAATCGCAAAGAGTTTTCTCCCCGAAGAATGTAGTCATTCGCGGGATAAACTGCTCTTCATTCTCCGCATTTGCTTCGATAAACGCTTTGAGCGCGAACTTCATCTGAATGTGATTGTATTTTACGAGTTTGCGGCTTCCCATAACGGTTATCGTCTTTCCGGTCAGCCACCCGTAGTAAAGGTTAAGGCTTTGCTTTTTGTTCTTCCCTATACTGCACGGGTAATGCTTGTAAAGCGTTAAAAACTCGTCGGGAATGCTGATTTTTGGCTCGCTATCGACAGTCTCGGTATGCGCCTGTTCAACGGCGGCAATGCGTTCCTGCTCGCCGTGCGGCGTAAGAGAATAGGCGTTGTTTTCGTCGAGAAACAGCATTGACTTTTCTTCTTGATAGGTTGTTTCTTTGAATCTATCTGATTGAATGTAGTTATGTATCTTCCAATGCTTTATAACCACAACGCCGCTCTCAAACGGAATGATAAATTTCTTTGCAACAAGAATACGCAAATCGTCGTCCTTCGCGCCGCATACACGCATTATCGCTTTCGGTTGATTAACGAAACCTTCGTCGTCTGCGCGCATCGAAAGGTGAAAGTATAGCAACTGCGAACTCTGCGGCATTTCAAGAAACGCATCGCTGTCAACTATTGTTTTCGCAAACATTCGGCGTTGAGCCATAACTTTCACCCCCTTTCAAAAACTCGCGCACTCTGCGATACCCCTTATCGACCGCAAGAATTGCTACTGCCCGGCTGTGATTTTCTTTTTGCGGCTTATCGACTTCATCTTCGCTTTCGACAATAAAGCAACCGCCTTCGTGCGAAGTTGTAATTATCGGGAAACCGTTTTTAAGCAATTCACGCATCGAAGCGCGAAGGCTTCTGTCGTCTGGCAGTTTGTCATAGCAACCTGTATAGTCGTTATATCGCTTCTGCATAAGTCCTTTTTCTACAAGGCGTTCAAGCAGTTCCTGCTTCGTTACATTTTTCGACGGAACATTACCCTGTTTGAACTCCATGAACCGCTTACAAACGAGATAGAACACTTCGTAATCGAATTTATCCTGTATCGTTTCGCATAACGCCCGTAAGCGCAAGAGATATTTCTTATCTGCTTCGTTCATTGTCCTGTCTCCTTTACTTCAAAATGTGCCTGTTCAGAGTGGCAAGGCAAATTTCCCATATCATTCTCGCCATATTTTGCTTTTTAACGAAAATTGTTCTTATGCCGTATTTCTGCTCCCACTTCAACAGCGTTCGGAGCATTGCCACTTCGTTGTATTGAGACCTGTAATTTCCTGCGATAATATCGTCGATTCTGTCATTTTCTACGAGAATATAAGCATTTTCAATTTTGCTCATTCTTCGTATTTCGTTGATAAACGCTATATCTTTCATACAGCCTGCGAGTTCGTCAACCGAGTTTTTACGCTCGATGCACAACTCGTCAACGAAATACCAATCTTTGACTACTCCGAGTTCGATATTTGCGGGAATTTTGAAACAGTAATCGCCCGTTTCCAACGCTCTGCCTTCGTTGCGAATGCCCTTCTTGTCGAGCCATTCAATGATGTGTTCGTTTTTCTGCTCATTGTTGGTGCGCAATACGGTCAAACTTGCGGCGAGTTCTTTATACTGTTTCTCTGTGTAATAGCACTTCATCAGAACGGAATTTCATCGTCGTCCACGCCGCCGTAAATTGCATCGTCGGTGTTCGCGACCGTTCTTGTCGAAGGCTGTTTCGCAGGCTTCTTCACGGGTGCGGAATCGTCGGCAGAACCACTTTCTTCGCACGGTTTAACTTTTACCTTGACAGTCGCCTGCAAGTCCAAATACTTCTTCAACCCGACTTCCGTCTCTTTGTAATCGAATGCGGAAATTTCCGTAATAGAAACGCTGTCGCCTTCCTTGACCTTCACCTTCGCCCAAACGCAAAGCGTGCAGTTATGCCAACTATCAGACTGCTTATCTTTCGCCGCAATGCTGATAAAGGTGTAATTGTCGCCTTTGCTTGTCGTCCCCGTCTTCACTCGCTTGACTTTATACCAAGTCTCTTTTTCTTCGCTTGTCTTATAAAACATTACAATATCCACTCCTTGTTCTTTGTCGCTATGTCAACCCGTTCGGCGTATTTCGACATTCGTTCGAGCATTTCGCTTTTGTCGGCGTTCCCGCTTTCGGACAGGTGGCACAGGATAATATTTTTTGCCTTTTTAGTTACTCTTTCAAAATAATCGGTCAGCGTGTCAAGCCCCATGTGGCTCTGAAAAACGCGCCCGTAGTAGTTGATTTTTTTATCGTCGTTTATGAGATTTTCTTCCCACTTTTCATTTGTGTAATTGCACTCAATCAGCCAATTATCAACGCCTTCGATTAGCGGGAGAGCGGCGCAGTCCGTCGCGTAAACAAACCTTTCTTTCTGCCCGTGTTCGTTTATGATAAAACCGTAATTCATTACATCGTGTTCAACATAAAACGGGATAACATCAAACCGCCCTATGCGATAGCGTTTCTTCGGCTCTAAATTCATATAGCCGAACACGGAAACTCCCGCGCTTTCAAGGTCGGGAACAGAAAGCGAATGGTCTTTGTGTTGATGGGTTATCAATGCACCTGCTACATTCTTAAAGCGAGTAAAGCCCTTATCTCTCATTAAACGGTCAAGTTTTACACCGCAATCGAGTATTAAAATTTCGCCCGCGCTGTTCGTCAGAAAGTAGCAGTTTGCATTACTCCCGCTGTTCACGCAGTTCAGTCTCATGGTTGATTTTGGCAGTCCATACAAAGCGGCTTGCCATACGCCTTTACAGAATAGCGATACACTTTATCCGAGATTTTCTTGCCGCAATTTGCGCAACATTTTTCTGCGGGCTGTTCCGCTTCTTCTTCCTTTACGGGCGTTTCACCCGGGACTTCGACGGTTTCTTCGTCTCCCGGCAACGATTCGATTTCCGCATCTTCGATTTCGTCGGCGTAAATAACTTCGTCGGGAATGGAAGGCTGTTCCTGCGGCGCGCCTACGGTCGCTTCGTCGTCCGTTATGTTGTTGAGATGCTTTGCAAGACGGCTCGTTACGGTTTTACAAGCCATCTCGTGGCTGAACGCGGCGTGAACGCTACCGCCCGACCTGCTCATTGCCCAAGATTTTTTGATTTCTTCGACAGTCATAATGTCGGACATCGTAGAGCCGTCTTTGAACTTCACCGTCGCATACGCACCGATAATGTTTGCATCCTTAATGTTTTCAAACTTCGATTCGTGCTTCGTTACAACCTTTGCGCCGTCAACGATTTTGAACTCGAAAACATCGCCCTTGTAAATGCACTGCGCGTGAATGGAATTGCGGACAATATCGGGGTTGTTTATGTAAGCCTGCTTCTGATTGCCGAAATACGAAGACTGCAACTGCAATTCGTAGCAGATAACTTTTTTGGTGTCTTTGTCTCTCTGCGCGTAGACAATGGGATAGCATTGCTTCTTCGCAGGGGTAAGCCCTTTCGTCAGCATGTCCTGCACCGTGCGGGCGATGCTTTCCTTTGTGCATACTTCGAGAGCGGGCTGTCCATCCGCTGTTTTAAGGCTAACGCATTGAAGATACAACGCGGAGACCGCCGACTTGTAGTCGTAATTCTTCGGGAGCGGAAGCCCGTTCGTTTCATTGACGAGATAGTTTTCCGCAATCTCAACCATTGCCTTGTTATCGTAAATCGTTATTTCGTTCATTTTTCTTCTCCTTGATATAGATTTTGCTTTCGCCGTATTTAGCGAGTTTCTTTTCTGCTTTGAACCACTTCACCAAAAACACCGTTGCCGCCGTTGTGATTGCAACAAGGGCGATACTGTTTGCTATTAAAAGTCCTGTCATTTTACACCGCCTTACAGAATTACTTCTATCTTGATTCCGTCAAGCAACGCACCTTTCTTTGCGTAGAGAAGAATCAGTTGCTGTTCCGCTTCTACTTCGCCCGTAAAGCACTCTGCGTTGTCAAGGAATATCGGCAAACTTACGCCGTATTGCGCCTGCAATGCTTTTGTAACTTCAAGGTCTGCGAAGAAACGCTCGCCGTAGGACATCTCGTTGTAAGTCTTTCCGTTCAGAACGCAGATGCATTCTTCCTTGATTTCGTGTTCCGAGCCTGCGTAAAGGTCGCTGAACAAAGAGAACGAAACGCCATTGTGGAAAATCGAATTGATTGTAGAAGTAACCGTCTTAACCTGCTCTTTCACATACTCGTCGAGTTGACGAACTTTTGTTTTAGCCGTCATTTCTCTGTCGGTAAGTTCACGATTGAGTTCTTTCAGTTGGTCTACGCGAGAAGCAAATTCGGCGATGATTTTCTTATAGCCGAGCAGACTGTTGATTTCGGAAACCCTGCGCTTTAACGGTTCTACGACAGCAGAAACATCTTTCTTATTTGCTTCTGCATCAGCCGCCTTACACGCTTCGATTTGCGCATTGATTTCCTGCAACTGCTCTTCAAGGGGAGCAAGTTTATCCGCTGTCTTGATTTCTGCGATTTGATTTTCGTATGCCGTTTTCTGACTGCGAAGGTTTGCGTATGTTTCCCTGTATTCGGCAAGCGTGTCCTTTGCCGTCAAAAGGAAATCGAGTTTACTGTCGATTAGTTCGGAAGCAGATTTGATTTTGCTCTGTCTGTCTGCTTCAAAATTCCTTTTGCTCTCTTCGACAACTTCTGCCGGAAGTGTCTGCTTGCAGGTCGGGCATGTCGTATCGCCTTTCCATTCGGAAGCAGTTAATTTTGTAACTTCTTCTTCGAGAGATTTCACAGACGACTGTGCGCTTGCCATGTCCGCTTTAAGACTTTCGGCTCTGCTCTGCGTTTTCGTCAGTTCGGCATTCAGAGCGGAAATTTTCGCTTCGAGTTCGCCGCGCGTATGAGCATCTTCCGCCCTTACACGGAATATCTGCTCTGTGAGAATCGCTTTGCCTTCCTGCCACTTCGCGAGTTTTTCGTTGACGACCGTTTTCGCATTTGCAACCATCGCATCCGTGATTTGACTTTCGAGACCTGCCTTCTCTGTTTCAAGGGCGACAAAATCAATTCCGTTGTATTTCGCGATTTCGTTCTGCTTGTCGGAAATAAGAATCGTGTTGCGCTCCTTATCCGCGGCATACCCTTTTAACTCTTTGGCGATTGCCTTTTTGATTTCCGTCGTCGAATACTTCTTGCGAATATCCCCGGCGATAAGGCTGTATCTCTCGTCATTTACCATATCCGCGAGCAATTCGTCCACCTTGCAGAGTTCAAAAAGTTCTTTGCGGCGGTTTACCCATTTCCACTTTTCGCCGTTATCCGTGTTGAAATACTCTTTTTGCGAAAGCATTTGAAGTTTATCGTAAGGAACACCAAAAAGTTCGGCGATTTTTTCCTTGTAATTGCGAAGAGTAAACGGAGTTCCGTCGATAAAATAAGAACTTTCGTTGTTTACTTTCTCTTCGATTCCCGTGTCCTTGTTTGTTTTTCTGACTTCTTTCTGTTCGCGAGAGAAAGTATATTTACATTCGCCCGTAGTGTCGGTGATTGATACTTCGGCTGTTACGACAATATCAAGGTTGGGAATCTCTTTGTTGTCGCGGCTCGGAATAATGTCGTTTACATTAAAGCCGAGAAGCCAAAACCAAGCATCACGCAAAGTGGTCTTTCCCTGTCCGTTTTCGGCGGCAATAGTTTCCTGTTCGCTACCGAAGAATTTACTTGCCTTTGCGAAACCTTTGAAATTTTGTAATTCAATACTGTTTAATACAATTTTCATTTCATCATTCTCCTTGCTACTATGCCGAACAACTCGGAGCAAACCTTCTGCAATTCGTCGTCATTGAAGTCGGCGAGATATGCGCTGATTTCCCCGATTGTCTTATCTGCGAGCGATTCTGCAATTTTCCTGTATTCGCCCTGCTCGCTGTTTTCCGCGACGAATATGTATTTGCCCGACTTAACATTGTGATTTGTAAGGTATTTGCCGATTTCATTCGCTACACGCTTTTCGTTTTTCTTGTCCGCAGAACGAGAACGGAGATGGTAGACCATCGTAAGCCCGAAAGTGTATTTTTCGCCGTTCTCAATCGCAGTTACGCTTGTAAGGTCTTTTGATACTTTGATTAACATTTGCTTGCTCCTTTGATTTTGTTTTGCCCCACTGTTCCATCCTTGCGACGAGCCATCCGTAGTGGGTTTCCGTCTTGCTCGTTTGCTTTTCTTCAACTTTTATTTTTTGTTCTATCAGTTTCATTTCGTCCCTTTTGTTCAGTCTACTTGAACAACAAGGGTAAAAAAATAGAGTTGAATACTCGCATCGTCTATACCGAGTATGTCGGATGCCTTCTTGATTTCGCTTTGAGAAAAATCAACTTTCTGATTGAGTTTCTGCGAAATAGTCCTTTCAGACAGGTGCATTCTTTCAGCAAACTCTGCCTGCGTTCCGCAACGCTCTTTAATTTTTCCGAGCAGTTTCGAGTAATCGTACATTTTTTAGTCTCCTTTATAGATTTTTGATTTGTTCAGTCGAATTGAACAAGCATAGTATAACACCTAAAATTTCCTTTGTCAAGAGTTTTTGCTCAACTTTTTGATTTTTTTATTCAAAACGCTTGAACTTTCCTTCAAGCCGTGCTATAATAGTGTTGTAATCACGCGGGCGAGGTAATGAATTATGAAAAATTCTACAACGGCATCAAGATTGAAAGAATTGATGATGGAAAGAAATTTGAGACAGATTGACATTATAGAGAAATGCCAACCGTATTGCGAAAGATACGGAATAAAAATGGGAAGAAACGACCTTTCCCAATATCTTTCGGGAAAGTTTCAACCCAAGCAAACAAAACTCACGGTTCTATCTTTGGCTTTGAATGTGAGCGAAGCGTGGCTAATGGGATATGATGTTCCCAAGTCGAGATTTGCTACGACTACCAACTATGACGAAATCAGCAATATCCACCCGGTGGCAGTCCAAAGAATACCTATGCTCGGCGAAATCGCTTGCGGAAAGCCCATAATGTGTAATGAAGACCGCGAAAGTTATGTCCTTGCGGGAACGCATATTAAAGCAGACTTCTGCCTAACCTGCAAAGGCGATAGCATGATAGGCGCAGGCATTCACGACGGCGACATTGTTTTTATTCGTAAGCAGGACATTGTAGACAACGGACAAGTCGCCGCCGTTATAATCGACAACGAAGCCACCCTTAAAAGAGTGTATTTCTACCCCGACAAGGCAAAGTTGGTGTTGCAGGCTGAAAACCCGCAATATGAGCCGCTTGTTTATGTCGGCGAAGAACTCGAAGGCATACATATTTTGGGCAGAGCAATCGCTTATCAGAGCGATGTGAGATAAGCAAAAGCGGCGTGTATCCGTTTTGTATACATTGTGTATCCACAGGTTAGGTTAGGTTAAAGATGATGTATATTATATCTCTTTTACTTAATTACCATTAGATGCAATTATAAACTATTAGTAGAAACTATCTATTCGCCCATAGGATGGTAAAAGTATGTACTAAGAGCGTTTACTTATATTACCTATCTACGGGCGCAATAACAGATTTATATTTATTTAGGAGCAGTTATGTTGAAAGGAATCGGAGAAAGATTAAAGAAAGCAAGAGAAGCGCAAGGTCTATCGCAAAGAGAATTATCGAAAATGACAGGAATTGCGCAGGAAGCGATTTGCCGATGCGAGACCGAAACTGTATTGCCGAGTAGCAAGACGATAACGAAACTTGCGCGAGCGTTGAGCATAGACCTTAATTATCTTCTTGATGGCGAAGAAAACGGGACAATAGAGTTCTACGGCGACTATTTCAATGAAGAAAGCAAGAGCCGCATATTGCCGCTTGATATACCCGACAACAGCAACTTCTTCTCTCTACGGGCGAAAAAAGGCTATCCTTGCGGAATAGAAGAAAATGACATACTCATTCTGCGCCCCGTAAACATCCCTACAAGCGACGAAACGGTTTTGGTGGAGAGTTTATCCGCCCAACTGCTTATCGGCTTGCTACGCGCGGAAAATGGGCATTTCCTGCTGTTTCAGAGCGTGTCCGCTCCGCCGCTCGACATTTCGGACGACAAAAAGTATAAAATTGTGGCTGAATTAGTCTACACAATCAGAAAATACGGAAGGAGATAACCAAAATGGAAGTTATAAAGTATGTTGTTGCTTATATGAGATATTCTTCGGAAGGTCAAAGAGACGGCTATTCTATCGAAGCGCAAAAAGCGGCTATTGAAGAGTTCTGCAAAAGGCTCGGATATATCATCGTCCATTTTTACACCGACGAAGCCAAAACAGGAACGCTTGACAATCGTGAAGCATTCCAACAGATGATTGCCGATTCTGCGAGCGGAAACTTCCAAGCGGTCATTGTTCATAAGTTCGACCGTTTCAGCCGCGACAAATACGATAATGCTATTTACAAACGCGAACTACGCAACAACGGCGTAAGAGTTATTTCCGTATTAGAGCCGCTTGACGATAGCCCGGAAAGCCTTATCCTTGAAACCCTGCTTGAAGGTATGGCACAATACTATTCGGAAAATCTCGCCCGTGAAGTAAAGAAGGGACAAACGCAAAAGGCGTTACTTGCCCAACACTGCGGCGGAATCGTTCCCTACGGCTACTCCGTCAACCCCGATACTTCCGAATACGAAATCGTGCCTTCCGAAGCCGAAGTCGTCCGCAAAATATACGAACTCTACAATAACGGCACTCCGACACAAGAAATTGCCGGGCATCTGAACGCGCTCGGCTTAAAAACCCGTCTTAACAAGACAAAGGGTGGTGTCCCCTTCACTTCTCAAATGGTGCGCGGAATTATCGCCAACGAGAAATATAACGGAACATTTATCTACCGCAAGACAAAGCGAATCAGAGCAAAAGGCAGATACAAAACCGTGAAGCAGAACGACGATGAAGTTATCGTATGTGAAGATAAAGTGCCGCGCATCGTGGATAATGAAACATGGGTTACTGCCAATAAGCGGTTACGGTCGCGCACATACAACACCACCCGCGCAAAGGTTGAATACCTTTTAACCGGGCTTATGTTCTGTGGCGAATGCGGCTCTCCGTTCGTTGGTGGTGGCTCTGTGCCGAGATACGACAAAGAAGGAAACGAAGTCGCTCGATATAATTATTATATCTGCTCCAAAAAAAGAAAAACCCACGACTGCAAGTGCAGCCAAGTGAGCAAAGAACGCATTGAAGATGCGGTCATAAAAGGAATTATCGATTACTGCTACAACGATAAAAGCATAAAGATTTTCGCCGACGATTTTTCGCAATGGCTCGAAACTCATAATAACGCCGACAAAGCCGAAATTGCTCGTTATAAGAGCGAATTGAAGAAACTTGAACAGCAGAAAGGCAGGCTCGTCTCTCTCGCCCTTGAAGGCGTATTAACGCCCGTAGAGACGAAAGACCGTAAACGCGAACTTGAAGCGAAAATCACTTCTTTACAGGCGAAATTACAGTCTATGGAAAAAACAAACCTGCCGAGTAAGAAAGACATAATGCGGTTTATGGAAGATACTCGTCGTGATATTGTCAACGGAACTTTCGACGATTACGCCGGGCTTATCAGACAGCATCTTGCAAGAATAGATGTCTATAATGGCTATCAGATAATCACATTAAAGAAAGTCCCCTACCTTACAGAACCGGACGAAAATGACGGAATTTCGGCATATCATTCACCCGCAAAAAGCATTAGTGATAGCGAATGCAAACCCCTACATTACCATTCAGTATCACTAATGGATTTGCCGAAGGAACTGACGATTACTTTGCGCCTTGAAAAAGGTAGCCACGAAGCCGTTTTTGTCGCATAAATCAAAGGGAAACGCCCAACCACACGGAAGGGCGTTTTATTGTTTATTCGTTTTTGTTATGCTCGGTCTTGTCGGGTATTTTCTCTTTATTGACCTTCTCTTCCGCCGCCTTGAAAAGAAAATCAAGAATTTTGCGGAACAGAGTATTTATGGGCGTAATTTTGAAAATATTATAAAAAGTCTGATTGAGCGCATATATCGCCGAAGCAATTAGAAGGAAGTAGTTAAACTCAAACTGACCTACCACCAAAAGATAAATTGCCGTGCCGATAAGCGACAGCCCTACCGAGATGGTCAAATATATGTAATGTCGTTTCCTTTCTTCCAACTTTTTGAACAGGTTGCAATATTTGAGAATGCCCAAAATTACAATGCCCGCAAGCGCAATCAGAGTGATTGCAAGCCCGTATGCAGTGAAAAAATTGATTAAGTTTTCCATGATATGCTCCTTATTTTATAATTAGCGCAAGCAACGCGCCAATGACTGCTCCCACAACAGCGGTAATGATGCAGGAAAAAATAGTTCGTTTGTAATACTTCGCGTTTTCAGCGGGTTCGTGTTCAAGCGCATTAAGCCGCTTTCCTTGTTCTTTCTGCTCTTTCGCCATATACTCCACGCTGATAGCAAGTTTATTCACCGCCGTAGTGAGTTCGTAGATTTCTGTTTGCTTTGCTTCCACATCGTTCATTCGGTGTTTCAAACTGCCAATTTCGTGTTCGTGGTCGTTGAGTTTAAGTTTGATATTTTCGTCGGTCATGATTCGTTCTCCTTAAATTTACATCTTTGAAGAAATAAATCGGGCGAAAAGTCTCAAAGATAACCATATTATCACAGCCCTTAAAGGCATCAAATTCTATGGCTAATTTGTCCGCGCCGCTTTCGACGATGACTTGCGCAAGGTTTTTGCAGTTAGAGAAAGCCTTATATTCGATTTTCTTACATTCTGCGGGAATCACCAAAACGCGAATATCGTCTCTATGGGCGAACTCTCTAATTAAGACTTTCTCTTTCTGTATCGTTACCCGCATTGTCTTCTTCCTTCTCTTCCTGCTCGTTTTCGATTTCGACATAGGTATAAGCGCAGGGGTAGTTGTCTACCGCTTCTTCATACACTCTGCCTGTCTCCAACTGCATAATGGACTTACCGCTATCGCTCGCGTGTTTAACAAGGTCTTCGTGAGCGTTGCCTTCGGAATCTACATAGGGGTGCTGTTCAAATACTGCCATTTTTATTCTCCTTTACAATTTTGTTGAATTGTTTATCCATCGAACGCAAGCGCAGTTCTGCATTGCTCCGTATCAAGTGAGAACGCCAAGATTGATACGAGCCGCGTACTTCGTCAAGCGTAATTCTTCCGACCGCCAACCAACGGGCGAAAGTTTTCAATTTTCGGCGCATTCGTCGAGTATTGTCTTTCTTTGGCAACCGCAGGACTTCTCCTGTCTCGGTCAACAGAGTTCGTTGTTTGAGATAAGGTATTCCCCTACTCAACTTAACAATTTGCGTTTTCTTACGGTTTAGCCGTATGCCAAGACTTCCGCAAATTTTCTCTATCGCCTTTAAGCAATGCCGCAGATGTTCCTTACTCTCCGAAATCAGATAACTATCGTCGTTATATCGTGCATAATAGCGAACAGCAAGCGTGGTCTTTATCGCATGGTCTAATTCGTTTGGATAGCGAATTGCCGAAATCTGCGATATTTGACTGCCAAGACCAAGACCGACATCGCCAAACATATTCACAAAGTGCATATACAACGAGATAATTCTTCTGTCCGAATACTCTTTCATTACAATCTCTTCAAGTTTTTCATGCAAAATGCCGTCAAAATAACTCGAAAAGTCCATAACGAGAGCGTAACCTTCGTTTGATTGATGGTCTCTATAATAGCGTTGCAAGTGGCAGTTTAGCCTGTCCTTTGCAAAGTCTATCCCTTTTCCTTTCATACACGCGCCGTTGTCGTGTATGAGTGTCGGCGTGAACGCCGGAATGAGCGAGAAGTCGCAAAGACATCTTTGCACAACCCGTTCTGAAATATGAACGCTTTTTATGTGCCGGACTTTACCGCGTTCGATTATTGTGAATGAGTAAAAGCCCTTGCTTTTGTAAGTGCCGCCTTTAAGACGGAGATATGTATAGGCGATATTCGATATGGGCGTATTGCGATACTTTTGCGTGCTTGCTTTCCAACCAACGCCGCACACGCACTTTCGATAAGCCTTCCATAAATGCTCAAAGGAAAATACCTTGTCGAAATCGTCGAACTCTCGCATTCTTTCAGCGCGCTTTGCTTCTCTTTTCGCTTTGCGGCGCAAATATCTTGCTTGATGTCGCTCTTGACTTGTCATATTTGCCTTCTTTCAAAAAAAAGTTTGGCGATGCGTATAGCAGGTGTAGGGGCAGGCGGCTATCGTTCACTACGGTCATTAAACGGGGCAACTGCCATACCCCGCAATGCAAGAAGCGTTCGACCGGGAAAACCGCATCGCATATTCGTCGCGGGCTTACCGCGAAAGGTTACACACCCCTTTGCAAAAGCATAGATTTCACCATAAAGGCTACTTTGACGAGCGTAAGCAAATCAGGGGGACACGCCGTTAGTGTTGTTCGCGTTATTGTTATTGTAATTACCGTTACTGTTCACATTGCAGAAATTGTTACTGTTCCCGGAATAGGGAGAGCGCAACCACCACCACCGACGAAAAATTCGGCGTGTAACCTGTATTTAGAAAGCGAGTTTTGCATCGCTTGCTAAAACCTTTTTAATAAGATTTTTCTCTTTGAAAATGAGTTCTCCCCAATGCACCCAACCGTAATCGGTTATCTTTGCATCGCTATAATCGTCTTTCATGATGCCGAGAAAACAGTCCATTGTGTCAAGACAACCGATTGCGAAATCAAGGTGTTTCTTCCGCGATTCCACATCGACGGGCGTTTTGGGATATATGTCGTTTGCGCATACGGTATGCAAATACACATTCTTAGCATAATCTACAATGTCTTTCGTTAGTAAAAACATTGCGGCTTTTGGGAATTTTCTCGCATAATGGAGCGTATGGACTACCAACTCACGGGCGGTATCTACAAACTGTATTTTGCTGTCGTTTCTTTCGGAAACTCTAACCTGCGACATAAAAACTCATCTCCTTTGCCCCGCTTTGTCGCGGGGCGATATTTCTGATTGTTTGATTAAATTGCAAAGCAGGGGGACACGCCGTGAGTGTAGTTCGCGTAATTGTAATAGTAATTACCGTAACTGTACACACCGCAGAAATTGCCACTGTTCCCGGAATAGGGAGAGCGCAACCACCACCAAGTGGTGGAAGTCTGTCCAAGTCTCTTCTTCTGTCTTTCGACACAGGTGTTACCATCCGAAGTGGTAATACTTGCGTAAACATCCCAACGGTCGTATTTTACGCAACCCGTCTGACTGCCTTCTGCCGAGTAATGCCTGCTCGCGAAGATTTCCGTTTCCGCGGGAAGGAACAATTTATTGTTGCTAACACGCGGCGATTCGCCCGTATAACTGTATTCGTTGAGAGCGATTTCGCTAATAGCGTTTCGCATATCATCGGGAAGCCATCCCCACACGGTTGTATCAAGCACGGTGTTTTTCATGTAGCACTTCGCCCAACCGCCCGCCGTATAAGCCGATGCATCGCCATCCGTAACAGACGACGGGTTAATTGCGTAGTAGTTCGGTAAACATTCGACAAATTCGAGAACGCCCTTCGTCGAACCGCTTCCGTCTGCAAGATTGTATCTGCCGTCCTGCATATCGGCGATTCTGATATGATAAGTGTTTCCGTCGTTGAGTTCGACTTCTTTCGTATCACCGACAGCCCACAGAGTTGCGGCAAGCCCGCTTCTGAACGCTTCGCGAATAATAACCCAACTGTTGTCGTTGAATACGGGGCTTGCAGGAATATTCTGTCCGTCGTAGTAGATAGCCGTAATACTCAAATCGCTGTTCATTGTAAAAGTGCCGCCGCTCGTGAAGTTTTGGTCGTTTACTTTGAACATATACGGAACATATCCCGACTGCGCAGGAACGCCCGTAATTGTAAGGACAGTTCCTTCGGGAACGCCTTCGCCTTCGATATAGTTTTTCGTGCCGTCCGAAATCGTGATAGAACAGTCAATCGTCGTGATGCTCTTGATACCATATCCGAGTTTTTCAGTTCCTGCGGTGCAATAGTAAATAGCGTTTCCATCTTCCACCGTGGTCGCGGGAACGGTGCAAGCCTTGTCGCTATACCATGTAAGGGCGTAACCTTCCGCGCCGAGCGTAGGAAGCGAAGAGCCGACAGGCAGAGAACCCGCCGCGATATAGCCCGTCATTTTATCGACCTGCGCAGTCCAATTCGTAGCCGTTCTGTAAGCATTGATAGAACCGAACGGGACGAAAATCTTATAATTTGTCGCATTATCCCATGCGGTCGTTGCTGACAGAGTGGGCGGGTTTGCGCTTGCAAAGTAATACTCGCAATTATCCGAGTAGCGGAACGCATACGCTTCAATCGTGTTTACCTTCTTCGGGAAGAAGAAACGCATATATCTGCTCTTATACATGTTTGACGAGTTGCTTGTTCCGAAGGCATACTGTGGAATCTTCGAGAAAGACGAATTAGACAAGTCCACCGTCAAAATGTTTTGGTCGGGGTTAGTCCTGTTGCCACCGAACTGTGAAAATGCGTAATTACCGAGAGATTTTGCATTAAATTCCGAAAAATCGCATTCATTCACATTGTAAAGGTTTTGGAACGAATACGCGCCGATTGTCCCGTCGAGTTTCCCTGTAATTTTCTTTATGCCGGTATTGCCCGAAAAACAGTAGTCGCCGACACCGCCGCACTCTTCAAAGGCAATCTCTGCAAGGGCGGATATACTGCCGAAGCCATAGTTGCCGATTGCGCCGAACTTGCCCGCAACTTTGGAGATTTTTGCGCCGTAAAAGCCATATTGTCCCACCGCAACAGCCTTCGCGGGAGAAAGAATGATTGCCGCGCTCTGCCCGCTTCCTACGCTTCTGAAAGCGTAATCCCCGACCTTTTCGCAGACCGAAGGGAGCGACAGCCCTGCAAGTTTCGTGCATCCATCAAACGCATAATTGCCGATTTCAACTGCACCGCCGAGATTTGCGGAAAGCAAATTTACGAACTGATAAAAACGATACGGGGCAATCTTTGTTTTGCCCGTAGGCATAGTGAATGCAGTAATCGAGCCGTCCACCAAACCGTCAAGGTCGTTAGGCTCAACGCCCGTGTTATTCCCCGTAATTTTTTCGCCGTTTACATACGCAGTCTTTCCTGCGCTTATATCGCTCGCCGCCGCATCTGCATCGCTCGTATCAACGAAGGAAACAAGTTCGTTCGTGTCCGTATCGAGAGCCTTAATTGCGGTAACACCCGACAGTTCTCTGCCGTCTATTTTTACATTTTTACTCACTGATAATTACCTCACTGCCGTTTATTGTTGTTTTCGCCCCATGACCGTCATCGTTAAGGGTTACAATGCCGTTTTGAAAGTCGAGAATAATGTTGCCGCCGTCTTCCAAAAGTTTTGCAATGAGAAGCATTCTTCGGAACATACTCATACGGCAACCACCACCCCGACATTATTCAGAACGGAGAATTGATAAGTCTTGTTTGCTTCCAATTCCGGGAAGCCTTCTCCAACCCACGCGATTCCCGCAGGGAAAGTTACGGTCGGAACAGAATCGCCCGTCTTAAATTCGCCGTTATATTCGTTTACACGCCCGTTTTCCGCCTTCGCAAAGGAAATACTCAACGAAGTGTATTTCGAGCCGATTTGATAGAAAACATCGCCGCGTAGAGCGATTTCTAAATCACCTTCGCCGTCAAGGATGATTTTAGAGCCTGTATCGACGGCAGAAATCGCCGCGTAAAGGTCTTTGAGAGAGACACGGTATGTTTCACTCTCGCCCATAACGAGAAGGTAGTTGCTTTCCTGCGGCAATTCGGGAAGAGATTTCTCTTTATAGTTTGCAAGAACCGCCGACAATAATTTCAATTCGTCGCTTGTAAGCGAGCCTACAAGTTCAAGCCCGTTTATCGACGGCAGATTTTTCAGTTTTTCATAGTCGTCCGGGCGAATCGAAACTATTTTATTCACCTTCACTCGCATAGCGGGTTTTGCTTTTACAATAAGTTTAGGTTTATCCATAATTACACCCCGCTGACTTTATTTCTCTTTTCAAGGACGGAAAACGCACCTTCGTATATAAGGGTGAAATAATTCTCGTCTTTGAACCGCACAGTAAGGTCGTAACCGCTTACACCTGTCGGCAGGCTATCAGTCTCCGTGCTCGGCAAACGAAGGCAGAAGCCACTTTCTTGCTTGTCATACGGGCATTCGACCTGCAACTCTTTCTCTGCGCAAGTAAAGAACACTTTTTCAATCGTCTCCGCAGGGACATTTTCCAACTCGAAATATACTTCGAGAATGTCGCCCTGCACGACGAGAATATTATTTCCTGTATTCATACGCACGCTCCTTTATCCGCCGACGATAACGCCGATGTTATCGAGAATGGAAAACTGATATTTTTTGTTTGCCTTAATAGACGGTTCGCCGCCTACCCAAGAAATGCCTTCGGGGAAAGTTACTGTCGGGGCTGTACTCCCTGTAAGGAACTGCCCTTTGTATTCATTCTCCCTTCCTTCCGCCGCCGTTTCGAGTGTTATGGTAAGGGAAGTGAGTTCGCCCGTAAACGAATAGAATTTATCGGGTTTTAGCGTTTTAGCCACCGCTCCGCTATCCGAAACAACAATGCGTGAGCCTGTGTCTGCGGCTTGAATGGCATCATACGCGCCACCACTTTGGAGAAGTTCTTCGCTGTCTTTTGTCGGGATGGAATCGGGAGTTTTCCATTCAAGAGCGAAATTACCGTCTCCGCTCTTGCCGAGATACTGCCCCGATGCCCCGCCCGCAAATTTCCCTGCAAAGTCATCGACGAGTTGCGCGTTTGATTTGTTTTCGCCTTCCCCAACCCCGTTCAGCATTTCTCTGTATTCAAGAAAAGTTGTCTGATTATCGTTTGTCAATTCAAGATTGAGATGGGTTGTTTTTGGCATAACGCTTCTCCTTACTCGATGCTGATTTTGAGATTGCCTTCTTTAATAACGACAACCGAGTTCGCCACGGGGGTAATAGACTGTTCTTCCCAACTTCCCGTATCAGAATTGATTTTACCGAGTTTGCCGGAAGCGATAAGGTTGCCGCCCGTCGCCGCATCGTAAATGCAAGCGTAGGTCAGCGTTCCCCACCCGCCCGTTGCTTCGTTGAAATGTATTTCGTCTTTATTCGTGATTACGCCGTTTACGGGGTCTCCCATAGCCTGCCCGTAAGTGTCGAGCGCATAGCCAATTTGCTTGCGAGCATATCCGTTTCCCGAAGGCTCGGTAACGCCTTGCCCGTTTTTCTGCGGTTCGGTAGAAGAAAGCGCAAGAAAGGCTCTCGAAGCAAGAGTAATCGAACCGGGGTAAGAAGAAGAGCCACTGCCCCTGCCTGTCATGCCTTTAAGAATAAGGCTCGATGCATAGTTACTAATCATTGTTGTTTATCTCCTTTAATTTGTATTTTCAACATACGATAGTTGACTGAATGTTTTTGTGTCCATCTTGGACAGTTGTTTTTCGTCGAAATCGGCGAGTAATGCCCTACGAAACATCGTTACGCCCGTTTCAAAACAATAGGCTGTTTTCTCGTTGATGGCGAAAGATATTCCTTCAAGGACTGAAATCGCCACCTGCGACGGTATAAGAACGCCGATTCGCACTTCGTGATTTATAGGTGTTGCTTCCGAAACAGCCGCCTGTTCCTTAAAGGCGTTTTCGCTTCTCGCTTCCGTTTCAATCGGGGCAGACAGTTTAGCCGCATCGCTTCGCATATTAAACGACATTTTGTTTTGGTGTTCAGTAATTACGGAATCGCCAACTTCAAGCATAGGCTCGAATGTCGTATCAAAAGCAACGGGGATGTCCGGATAAAACATTTTTTTCATCACCTTCGCCGTTACGGTAAGGCAATACGCCGTTTTTTCGTCGATGGCGAAACTGTGCGCGATATTCAATTTCATTTCCGAGAGCAGGTCGAAAGCCGTGCCGATTCGCGCTTCTTCGACCGTAGAATCAGAGATTTTCACATCGCCTGTCGCGCCGCCTTTGAGCGAAATAAACGCGCCGTGTTTCAAAAGTTCCGCAACGGAAGCGTTTATCTTCATTTCTTCGGTGTTTGTGAAGTGGATAGTCGCTTTTTGCGACGGAGCGGTCTCTGCGCCGGGCTTAACGCCTATCTTCATAAAGATTTCCTGCACGGCTGTGTAAATCTCGTCTGCCGCCGCTCTCGTTATGAGATAATATTTATAGCGTAGATAGTTGTTTGCCATCGTTAAATCTCCAACAGATTGACATAAACATTGATTCCGTCGCAACTTACGACAACCATAACAGTTTTGTTTTTGCTGAAACTGTAACCGTCTACGGGCGCGGCTCTCTTCATCAGTTTAAGAGCAAAAGCCGAATTGTTCACAACATTCAGAACGGTCGGCGTTTCTCCCGTATTGAAATTCACACCGGCAAAGAAACCGTGTTTTACGGTGGACGGTATTGCGAGATTGAGTTTTGTAATGCCCGTAGAAGTAAAGGTTTTATCCGTATCATGAACGAGCGAATAATTGACAACACCGCTCGCATCGCTTTGAGAACATTCCGCATCGACGACTTCTCCTTTCGGTATTTCAAAATCGAAATTCAGCGTGTAACCCGTTTTGTTTTCTTTTAGTTCCTGCGAAGCGGTTACTTTGGCGGGACTACTCGAAGGAACGCTCTTTGCCGAACACACGGCTGTAACCTTCGCCATGCTCATCGTGAACTTCATATCAATGTAGTCCTGCAACTCACCGTCGATAGTTTCCTGCCTGTGTGTAATTTCGACATCGAAAGGCGTTCCCGGTTCGCCGTAAACAACGGACACCGTGCCGACTTCCACTTTATATAAACCGTAAAGGTTTTTAAGATACTGAATGTTTTCGACAACCTTGTTGAACTGCTCGGCGGTTAAGCCGACTTTTCGCGTGGCTTGTTCGACCATTATGTTTTCAAGTTCCGTCCAAGCGGGCGTTTTATTCCATTGTGCCATTTGCCACTCTCCTTATGAATTGCTGTTCAGTATTTCCTTTGCGACGATTTCGCGGTAATAGAAACCGTCATATTTGGAATTTGCCTTGATTATCTCGAAGTCGTTTCCGACCGATTCACTACTCGTTTCAGAACTCGACGAAAGATACTTGCCTTCAAGGTCTTTGATTTTGATTCGGTCTCCCGCCCGTAGGTAACGAGTTTCGCCGTCAATCTCGTATTTGCGATTATTGATAAGGTCAAATGTCGCTATTAACCTGTTGTCCTTATAGGCGGTAATTATCTCGTCCGCAACATCGTTGAACGAAATGACTTTCTGCCCTGTCCCAACGCTTACCGAGCCAACACTCTGCTGTAAAAGTTCGTTCGTTTGCAATTCGAGAACTTTGCTCTCGTCTCCGTCTTTGGTGTAGAAAGAGTTTACTTCTTCCTTCGATACCGTATAGCCGTGAACTTCTATAAGAATTTTCACCACCTTGTAAAGGTAATTATTTTGCTTTGTAATGTTACCTGTAAGAGCGTTTAAGAAGACTTCGTTTGCTCCCGAATACAGGTTGAAATCAAAAGTTACCTTAAAACGGTAATCGAAATTTACACCATCGGCGTTTTTCGTTTTGCTTATGTATTGAACCTTGCACTGATGTGCGTTCTGATATTGAGAATCAAGGTAGCCGATAAGCGCGCTATTGTCGTCCCAACGCCCCACGGGGAATGGGCTTGGTATTACGGTTGTGGTGCTTTCGTCATACTCCTTATAAGTCCCGTCTTCGTTTCTCGAAGTTTCGGGGCGATTTGCATTGCTTTCAATTTGAGCATATAGATTCGAGTATCTTGAATATTGATAGTTCTCGGAATTGATTATGTTTTGCGTTTTTACATACTTGTTGTAATAAAGGGTATAGGTTGCGTATATGTCGCTGATATTCGTGATTGTCTTTCCTGTAATCGTAAAGTAATAGACAAGCGTAATATCTCTCAACTCCCTGCGCAAATAATAATCTGCACTCCAATTAAACAAAGCAAACTGTGTATAATGACAATGTGCTTCCCGCATGGTCGAAGAACGAGAATAAACACTCACCGAAAGCGGCGCGCCTTCTTTTTTCCCTTCTTCGTAATCAGTTTTGGTGCTTGCATCAATGACATATTGACTGCCGATAACTTTCGTAATTTTGTTCTTCTTGCCGAGTTTGCAGGAGAAGTTTTTATACATAGATTTGTCAATAACGATGCTCATATTACAACCCCCGTTCTATTCTTACTTCGCCCGTGGGCTGAATGAAGATGCGAAGCAACCCGACTTCACAGCACTTGCAAAGCACATCAAACGCATATTGATTCGGCTCTATCCACGCATTAGGAATAACAACGCTTTTACAATGTGCTTCCGCACTGCTTCCCCACGAAATAGACGAGCCAAAACCTATCCTTTCAAGGGCGTAGTTGACAACTTCGTAAATTGTCATTTTTTCAACTTCGTGCGGCTCTACGACTATATCTTTGAATTTTTCGAGTTTGTCTACGAGCGTAAAATTCCACACGGAAGAGCCTTTTTCATTTTCGTAGGACTGCAAGACAAATTCCCCGATTTTCGTTTTCGTTTCAAGACCGCTCGCGGCGGTATCGACGAGATAAATCTGCGCAACAATGTTGTCGTGAATCAGACTTGCTTCGTGCAACGACTGAATAACCCCGTCCTTGTCGATGAGACTTATATCGCAGTATTGACTTGTTACAGAGAAAGAGACTTCTTCTTCGTTGGAAATCTTCTCGTTTGAAAAGTCCATACTTTTGATTGTTCGATAGTCATATTCGCCCGTAATGCCCGTCTTTATTTGCTTCAACTTCGCAAGAGAATTTTTCTTGCTCCATTTATCGAAAATCACCTTCACGCTATCGCTTATATCGGATGAGAACACCTTAATAAAGGTCAAGCGGTTATTTCGATAGGTCGTATTAGGCTCGCTCGAAAATCTGATATTCGTAGCATATTCGCCCGCCACTTCGTCAAAAACAAGCACAATATCGCGGATAACAGAACCTGTATATTTCGGCGATACGGTTATGGACTGTTCGCTTGCAAAAGTATAATCGTCTCCGCTCAACACATTACCGAGTATGCCCGGATATTTTTCTTTGCTGTCAAAAAACTGATACGAGCCATCCATGATACAGCCGCTTACTTCCTGCGTGTTTTCGTTCACACTACCACCCGACAGAAAGAAGCCTTTTTTGCCGTATTTTTGGACTTCTGCGCCGTCTACGGTTATCTTATCGGAGAACACATCGGACGGTCTGCCGAGTTCGTGAGACAGCGTATTTGCGCTATACGACAACTCTATGTCGGCAAGGTAGGTTATTTCGATTTTCGGCGAATTGATTTTACTCATGTTGCACCGCCTTAACTTTCAACCCACTTTGCCGTAAGAGTGATAGAGCCTTTTACAGCATAGGTCATATTGTCCGTATACTTGCTCGGCTCATAATCGGTAAATACATACCACCCGGCAAAAGTATATCCGTCCTGTGTTGGCGCGGGGAGCGTTCCGACAGACTGCCCGTAAGTTACGGTCTTGTTACTTATCCAATCGTCATCGTCCGCGCCTTCGGGCTTTGTTGCGCCGCCGTAATCGAAGAATATTTCGTAAGCGTTTGTCTGTTCCCATACGGCATAGAGCGTTAAATTTCCTTCTTCTGCGACCTTGTAGGAATTAAGCAGAATATCAACGCCCGTTCCGTCTGCCTTCGTGTTCCATTTTTTGAGCGAGTAGCCTTGCCGCGTTAAGCCGCTTCCATCGCTTATATGGAGTGTTTGCCCGGCGACGAAAGAACTACCCGCCACACTCCCGCTACCGCCGTTAGCGTTGTATGTAAGGGCGTATGTATCTACGCTGTTAAGCGTTCCAATAAGACTGATTTCCTTATCGAGAATAGCGAGAACATCGAGCCTGTAATGATGTATTTTTTCAAGTTCCTGCGGCTCGCAATACATCTTGTGATATACCGTTTCGCCTTTTGTATAATCGAAATAACTCACGACAAATTCGTTTGGCTCGATTGCAATCAAAAAGCGTTGATAATCTTCAATACTCATGTATTTGAACGACAGTTTTACGCGCGGGACATAGAACACTTGATATGCGTTTATGTCCGGGATAGAGCCATCACTTGCACGCTCCGGCTCTACCACATAAGTCTTTGAATTGATACAGGCAAAATCGGAGAAGCCTTTGAATATGTAACCGTTTATCGTAATATCGGTTAAAGTGTTCTTTCCCATATCTGCTCTCCTTATTTGATTTTTACATTCCGGCGGTTAAACTCGTCCGCCATATCGGGAGCGACTGCTCTCGCCAACTCTCTGCCGTTCACATTCAGAACGATGGGCTGACTGTTTCCACTACCGCTACGCCCCGTTCCGGTCGTGTCGATTGCGCGGATAAAGCCACGATATGCCGCATTTTCGATTGCTTGCACAATCATATCGTTGTTAGCGACGGAAGTTTTGCCGCCTATATTTCCGACAAGTTCGGGGTTGCCGTTTTCGTTTGCTATAAACAGTTGCCCCTTGTCGGGGAGACCGCCCGTAGCATAAGACTTAACAGCAATAGCAGTTCCCGCCGCAAGTACAATAGCCGCTGTAAGAGCCGCCGCTGTAATACCTGCCATTACAGGCGCACCGATTCCTGCTGCCGCCGCGGCTTTTGCTACCGCCAAACCGACAAACACCGCAGAAAGCGTTGCTATAATCGGGATGATTATTTTTGCGGCTGTACTCATTTTGTCAAGGTTGGAAATGAAGTAACCGATTCCTGCGCCGAGAGCGGCAATTCCCACAGCCAAACCGCCAATAGTTCCCGAAAATTTCAACAATGCAGGAATATGATTTGCTAAAAAGCCCGCCGTTAAAGTATTTAGCGACTTTATGGCGTTTACAATCGCAACGAGAGCAAATTTCATCGTGTTTGCTATCGCCACCAACATTCCACTCGACCACAGCCAAAGAACACCGACCGCCACAACGCCAATAGTGGCAAACACCTTTGCCGTCGTATTGAGTTTATCCCAATTCTCTATCAGCGAAATGAGCGAGTAAATAAACACGACACCAAAAACGCCCGACAGAGATTCAAGCGTTGCCTTCACGGCTGTTGCGGAAGCCCCGAATGTTCGACACTCCATTGACAGCAATTTTAATTGCAGAGAAGCCGTTTGTATAATGGGAACAAGGGTAGCCAATTTCTTTGCGATGGCAATAGAGACAATCAGTTTGAGAGTATTCCAAATCAAGGTCAATACGCCGTTTATTTTACCAAGTTCGCCAACCAACACGCCCGTTTTTTCATCCCATTCGGCATACGGGAACACCCACTGTTTGATGGACATTGCAACTTTATTTGCATCATTCTTTATACTCGACATTGCCTTTTGGAAGTTTTGCATATACTCTTCGTATTTCACGCCGAGAACTTCTTCAAGGTAGGAAGTGATATTGCTTGCGTTTATTCCATTATTAGAGCCGTTTTTTGTAAGGGCGTTGAACTTATCAAAGGACAAAAGTCCTGCGGTTTCTGCTATCTCGTTAAGTTCGTCATCTACGCCCATAAGACTGTTAGTGAGATTGTCGATTCCGCTCGTATCTTCAATAGGCGCGAAGGCTCGAATAATATCGGTTATCGCAATCAGAACTCCGGCGAAAAACGATATTACAGGCTGAAAATATTTTTTTATCAGGTCGCCGATTGCAAGTTTGAAGTTTGTTGTAGCCCCCTGCAATACCTTGACTTGATTCGAGAAAGTGTTTATTGTTTCAGCCATGTCGCCGTATGCGTTTTGAGCCTGCTCCATAATGACAATCGTTCTCAAAATCATTTTGTCGGCTTGTGTCATCTGTTTGGATGTAACATTCGCCAATTTGAGAGTTTGAGAAAGGTAGTTATCGAGCGACTGCGCCGTAATGTCCATACCGAGAGTTCGGAGCGGCTTCGTTTGCCCGGCGATACCTGCTTCGAGTTTTTCCATTGCGCTTTCAATGCTCAAATTGTAAAGCGAAGCAATATCATAACCGAGCGCAGTTAATGTTTTCGACATTTTTGTAGCCGTTGCATCGGCTATGCCGATAGCATCGGTCATCTGTCGGAAAGTGGAAGTATAACGGATAACTTCGTTGATGCTCGTTCCGAAAGAACGAGAAATCGTTGTTGCAAAGTCATAGCCTTCTTCCGCCGCTTTATCGAAAGCAACTTCAAACAAGTGCAAGTTTTCAGTCCAATTTGCGCTTTCGTTTATGGAAGAAACAATAAAGTCCATAACCCTGCGAATCGAAATCAACTTGCTCAACGCTTTGCCGATGTTGACAAACCACCCGCCGAAATGTCCGTTTGCTTCCTTTGCCTTCTTTGCGACATCGGTAGTTGTGTTCTTCGTCTTATTCAGCGTTGTGTTGAGCGTTTTGTTTTTCGTTATGTTGTTCGTCTGATAGGTTTGGACTTGCTTGTATGTATCTACGAGCGTTCTTTTCAGCGTTGCGTTTACAGTCGCAGAAGCCTTGTAAACATCCTTGACCGTATTCGTAATGTTGTTTTTGGTGTCGTAGATAGTCTTTATACGAATTGTAACATTGCGCTGTTGGCGCAAAAGAGCAAGCGACTGATAGACAGAATTGATAACGGCGGTAGCATTGTCTATCGCTTTGATGTTATAGATAATGTTCGTGGTGTTATCCATTCTTATCGTTGCTCCTTATGTGTAGATTTGCGAAGACGGCGCGCATATCTGCTTCTACGCTTTCCTGCGTTACCGGCTTCTTTGCCGCTTCTAAATCAAGCGGCGCGCGTGGATAAATTTCTTTTGGGCTTGTCGTGAATTGCAATACTTCCTGCAACGCTTTCAGTGTATAAACGCCCTGTAAATGGAATCTCTGATTATCGAGCAAATTCCTGTATCGGACAGAGCCGAGATAGTAATTGACTGCTCCCGGCTCGCCATACCAATACAGTTCATAAGGCATACCGACTGCAAGCATTTGACAACACAAGTCGTCAAGCGTTTCAGAAAGTCCTTTGCAATATTCACGGAAAGACGGCTTTTCTTTTGGTGGAGTTACTCCGCCACTATAAACCCTTTCTCCGCCGTCTGCCCCGTAAAACCCTTCGGCAGACACTCCGTAATCATTTCATTGAGATACGAGAGCATCCCTTTCACGATTTCTCCGTTCTCGCCTTCTTTATCGACGAGTTGACAGTTTTGCATAATGTAGTCCGAAACTTCCGTTGCTTCCGATTTCGGAAGGTCGGGCTGTTCCGCTTTAAGGGCGGCTCGAAGAAGAACGCCTGCGTTCTCTACAATGTCATCCTTATCAGAAAGTTTGTCTGCCCCGTTCGCCATATTGCGAGCGGTTTTACGATTGAAAGCAAGAGTATATTCCTTGCCGTTATAATTGACTTTCAGTTTCATGTCGGTCTCCTTTTAACCTTAATCTGCCGAAAACGGCGAAGTCCTTCCCGTAGGGATAGACGAAGCATCCACAATGGAAGAGCAATCGTCAACATCTTCTTTGCTTGTGATTGCGATTGCCAACTTGCCTTTGATTTCGCCGCCCGTAGAGACGGCATCTCTCCAAGTCTTACCCATTCCGTCAAACTTCACGCCGCTCTTGTCGCTGTAAGTGATAAGGAACTTCTGAACGGTTTTCCCGTCCGCTTTTGCTTTGACTGCCGCATACTTATCTGCGGTGTAGTTGTAGTCAAATTCAAGCGTTCCGACATCTTCGCGGTCGAGAATATACTGCTTAATTGGGCTATCCATTTCCGTTACTTCGATTGTGGACGGAGAAGCCCCCGTCGCAGGGACGGAACGAACAGGAACAAGGTATTTATACTTGCTCGCGGTCGAATCGAAACACCAAAGTTGACAACCGACATCGCTATGTGCTACGGGGTTATTCATATCTGCCATGATGATAAATCTCCTTTTAGTATTTTGTTCTTGAAATATTACCTGTTTCATTATCAATGTAGCCTTCATAACGAAGCAGGTATCTTTCGATTGTGCTGTCTGCAAGGTTCGGGAACGATTCCATGTTTATTCGACTAAAACCGAGCCGCCCTGCCATATAACCGTCAATAGCCTTTGCAATCGCTCGGCAAGTTTCGTTTTTCTTCTTGCCGTCGTCGTAGACATTGACTTCATACATAAGCGAAGAACTCTTCTCAACGAAGTCCATCTCGCCTTCCGAGTTCATATTCGCTTTTTCTTCGATAACAACGCACGGGAACGCCTGCGAAGAGCGGATAAACGAGTTGTGAAAGGATATTTTCCGCTTGTTAAGCAACACGCTTTCCGATTGAGAGAACTTATCGAGTTCTGCTTTCAACCCTTTATAAATCTGTGGATAAATATCAATCATTTCTTATCTCCGTTCAACCGCTTCATCACAAGCCTGCGCCCGTTCTTAACGATTTTATTTTTTGCGGAATACATAAACGGTCGGCTCGGCTGTCCTTTCGTGTGGTAAAACCTGCCGTCTTTCGGATAAACCCATCCGCTTTCTCCGTGTTCGTTTCTGTCGTAGACTACGCCACGCTCTTCCGCTTCTTTGTGCGGATGATTTTTCCCTACAATACCCGTGCCGAACTCCACAAAAGTGGCGTGTCCGCCGTCTGCTTCTATCCGGGCGGTGTTCCCGTCTATCTGCGTTGCGGATATGCTGTCGCCAAGCGCGCCGTCTGTCGGAATATTGTATCGAATCATCTGTTGTTTTACGGTTTCGCAACCTTCTTCGGCTACTTCGAGCATTACAGAGCCAATACTGCCGATAACGCCTTTAAGGGCATCAAGTGCCTTCATTGCGCCGCCGATAGCCTTCTGCGGGGAATCACTCTCCGGCATCGCTTCCGTCCTTCTTTTCAAGAATAAGCAATGCGCCGTTCAGTGTTTTGGAGTTATCCTTCACATAGAACTCGCTGTCTTGCCCTTCGCTGTCCGGCTCTTTATCTACCCAAATATGAGTAAATTTATTAAACAGAGAAGCCTGCTCTACCGTAAGAGTTGCCTTGCGCCCACCCAAAAGACTTACGCCGTATGCTTTTGCTTCGACTTCCGTCTTAAAGGGCATAACGCATACGAAAATGCTTTGAATGTCTCCGTATTCATACTGCTCGTCGCCATATTCGGAGACGGTCGGAATATCGGAAACACGGTTTGCATATTTCAACTCAACATTCTTGTTGATTTCGGCATTTCTTGTGGTGCAAAGTCTCATACAATCACCCCACTATTACAGGCGAAGGAACGCGCATCATTAAGTCGGCTACCACTCCGTCCTGCGAGTATGAGCGGTTAATTCCGTTCTCGCTATGGGCGGTCTCGCCTTCCATTCCGCGAACATTCCACAAACGGACTGCGATTTGAAACTGAATATATTCAAAACGCGGTTCGACTTCGAGAGTTCTGCGTTTATCCTTTATCAGTTCACCCGCCTGCCACAAGGCATTCTCTGCCAACATTCTCTTTTCGGTGTCGTCGGCAGAGATACCGAGTTCAACAAGCAACCTGTCTTTAACCGTTGCCTGCGCCATAAGCCACCTTAACCTTTGGAGATAATGCGGCAAATAGCGATTGCTCTGTGGTCGATGTATTTCTTGTCCGCGCCGTTCTTGCCGTTATTGACAATATCCCAATTCGCGCCGTCAGAAAGTTCGGCATCGGTGGGAGACGAAGTTGCGGGGTTGCCAACGAAGGAAATGCCCTTCGGGGCAAAGACTTTTCTCTTTCTTCCGTAAAGAGTGGTCTCGCCGCCGTTCTTTGCCGCATCGCGCGCCATTTCGTAAGGAACTTTCGCTCCGACATCGCAATACTCGAACGCGCCTTCTCCGAACACATAAGTCGTGTAAACGGTTTCTTTGACTTCTGCGACACCCGCAGTGCCGTTAGTAACCGAACCGATTGCGCCCGTAGTAGCGGTCGTGCTTGCAGTGGGCTTCGCGCCTACGCCACCAACTCTCTGCGTGAAGGTAATCGTTCCCGATGCGGCGGTAGCGATAAAATCAAGCAGATTGCGGTTGAGAGCGGAAACAAGGCTCGTAGCCTGTGCGTTTTTATCCGCGCCTTTGAACTCGTTTTCACCGGGAGTACCTTCAACGCACTTGTATTCTACGCCGTCAATCGTAACCTTTTCGTCTTTGGCGAACGCGGTCGAAATCGCGAGAGTGTAAGTGCCTTTGACTTCCGCCGTGGTAATCGCATCGTAATGCGGAACGCCGTCGTCGATAAGGACGATTCTGCCGTTGAGCGTGCCGATGGAAAGGTCTCTCTGAACACCGTCTTTGTCGGTGTATTTCAGGAAGTTGATAAGTTGCTGATTTTCAAGGTTGGTCGAAATCATGCTGTGCATAATCGCGAGCGCAAATTTCGCCTTGTTGTCTCCCAACGCTCTCTGAACTGCGGTGTTAAGCGTGGTAACGCCAAACTTTGCTTCGTCGCCGCTCTTACCGGAAATGTTGTAAGTGTGGTTGTTGACGAAATCGGGACAATTTGCCATACCGAAAATGCCGACAAGAATTTTGGTGAGAGTGTTGGTATCTACTTCATCCCAATAGATGCCCAACTGCTGTGCAACATTGTCCATGAAGTCTACGCCGCCCGTAATATCGTCAGAGAAGTCTTTCTCCGTCCACGCATCGGCTCTGCCGACGACGATATACGACTGCGTATAGGTTTCGCTTCCGTTTGCGGTAATATCGGTCTGCCCGTCGTAGTTCTGCGTGGACTTGCCGATTTTGCCGAAGTAAGGCAGAGTGCCTTTGAACGCGCCCGTCTGCGGTGCAAACAGGGCTTTAAGGTCGTCCCTTCTTACGAGCGCGCGGGACTTCAAGAGTTCGTTGCGGGTAAGATTCGGAATGCGTTCAACATATCTACCGAAAACTTCGGGGTTAAAAGTTTTGCTATCAAACTGTGCCATTTTGATTACTCCTTTTCGATTTTATTAGATAAGTTTTTCAAGTTCGGGATTCTTGGAGATTTCGTGCATCTGTTGCGAGTAAGTCAACTTCTGAAACTCTGCCTTCGTCCACACCTTGCCGTCCGTTCCCGTCTTGGCATCGGGAATTTTTGCCGCAAGGTCGTTGTATTTCTTCTCGGCAAGAGCCGTCGCTCTTTTCTCGATAACAGCCGCAATCTTGGAAGTTGCAGACTTGAAATCGCCCTTAAACAAGTCGTCCACTACGGGCGCATAGTCCGATTCTTCGATTCCCGCTTTTCCAAATTCGGAGTTGACTTCAAGCCTTTTCAGTTTTGTTTCGTAGTTCTGCTTGGCTTCGTTCGCATCCTTAATAGATTTCGCGGCTTTCTCCGCATCGGTCAAACCGTTTTCAGCAAAAGCATTGAGTTTGTTTTGCAACTCGGCGAGTTGGTCACCGTGTTCTTTGTCGAGTTTTGCTTTCTGCGTTGCAAGTGCCTGCGTAACGGCTCGGTCGATTTTTCTCTGCAATTCGATTTCAGCGTTTGCTCCGTCAGTTCCATTGCCTGCCGCGCCACCGTTAGGAATCGGGTTTGTTTTGTTGTCTTCCATGTTGTTCTCCTTCGCCCTTGAAGTCCTTAACTCCTTCAAGTTCTTAAAATTTATTTATATACCCACCATTTTTGGCGTTTATATCGTTAAAAAAAGACAGAGTGTCCCCACAAAACACCTTTGAGCATCCCTGCTTCGTGCGTGGTAAACACCCTGTCTAAATCGCTTTGAATTTAGCGGCTTGTCGATAATTTATTCGGTTGTCTGCGCTCCTTAACGGTGTAGTAGATATAATTTTTACACCGTGAGCATAAGTAGCGGCAGGTGGGGCTTACAGCCGTGAAATCGTAATCAAGCGTGCTTTCTGTGATTACACGGTTGCATACGGGACAGCGTATTTTCTTATACTCTGTTTCCTTCTGCATTCTTTGTTACCCCTTTGCTCGTCTGCACCGTTTCTGTTTTCTGCTCTTCACTGAAAAGCGCAGTCAAATCGGCGTTCGGCATAAAGAACGAAACAACGAGCATCTTGTATTGTTTGTCGGTTATCGTTCCTTCTTCCTTCATCTTCTTGTAGGTAGCCATAATCTTGTCGATTTCTTCCTGCGGGCTTTCGCAAAGATTAGAAAGAGCAATTACCGTATCGGGCGCAAACAGTCCCGTGCTTCTCAAAATCTGAATGATTTGAGCATCGGACTGATTGTTAAGGCTCTTGGAACGAATAAAGCGAATATCCAAATTTTCAACAACCACTTTGCCGAGCATGCTCTTTTCGTCTGCCTTGCAAAGAGCCTTGATAATTGAAATTCTCTGTTTCAGAGATTTTTTGAAGAAACGCTCTTTATCGTTAAGCAGTTGCTCAAACTGCTTAAAGCCTTCTCTTGTGTTGTCCGCTTCTGCGCTATCAGAACCGCCGTTCGACTTTGAATTAACGCCGTCCGGAACGCCCATAACGACATACGCGAGCCTTACAAGATTATCGCAAACAACTTGAATGTTGTTTTGGTCTAACTTGTTTACGACATGTTTAACATCAGCAGGCAACCCCGCTTCGCCGCGAATCTCGATTGCTTTGTTTTTCTTCATTGCAATGAGTTTTGCGTTATCGTAGGTAATGTTGCCCTTGTCGTCAACCTTTTGGTCGTAAATTTCTGTGTTTACAAACACCAAAAACGCTTCAACAATGTCGTCAATATTGTCTATCCTGTTGCTGTAAGTCTGATTGATTGCATCGAGTATCGGAATCGCAGGCTCAAAATCGCCCATCAATTCGTCGTTATTCGGATACATAACAACAGGGATAATGCCCGTAGGGTTATCGCTCTCCGCAACATTGCCTTCGAGATTCCCGCCGCTGTCCGTGTCATAGACAAAGGTTTTGAATGCGGTGTAAACAGTGAATTTCTTACCGATAGGTTTGCCGCTTTCGTCAAGGCGGTCATAAAAGTTATAGGCAAAAATCATTTCGTCTTCGTCGTCTTCGCTGAACACGACGGAAGTCTTAAACGGAAGAAGCCGCTTGACTTTGATTTTGCCGTTAGCCTGCCGTTTTACAAACTCGTAAGCGTAACCGTATTTGCCGCGGTCGCCTTCAATGCGAGAATTGTGGGCAGGCTCTTCAATCTGCCTGTAATAAGTGAGCAGAGCCTTCAAAGCATCTTTCTGCATTTTGTCGGCGGTCTCGTCGTTGCTTTCAATAGGAAGATACTGCGTTTCTTCTCCGATAAACGCCGCTTTGATATTCTTGGAAGCCGTTCTTGCAAGGTTGATAACGATTTTGCAGTTGCTGTTTGCAAGGTCGTCTCTCTCTTTGCCGAGAATAGGTTGTTTCCCCTTGAAATAATTATGCAGGAACATTATGCTCGGAATTTCGGCGGAGAATGCTTCAAAGTATGTATGAACAATGTCCGCGACATTGCTTTTTGTGATTTCGTCGCTCTTAAAGGGCGTAAAATACTTTCTTCTGCCAAAAGTATCGGTGGGTTTAACCCTTTCAAAACCCTTCGCTTGTTCGCTCATACGGTTACTCCTTTCCATTCTTCGCCACTATTATACTCAAAACACATCGCATTGTCAATAGTTTTATACCATATTTTTGCAAAATAGATGATATTTATATCAATTTTGCTTCTTTGGGAAGGACTTTTACAGGTTTCGGCTTGTTTGCTCGATACATAAACAGCAACGCAAGGCTGTCCGGAGCATCGTCGTTTTTGTTTTTTCCATTCTGATTAAACTTCAAGACATTCGAGATAAACGCTTGATATTCCGGGGAGCGGTCTTTCTTCTGTAAAATTTTGATTTTCTGTATTTCGGGGGAATACTGAATAATTCTCTGCATTTTCGCGTTTGCGGTATTCGGAGACTTCTTCGCCGTGATTTTGCAGGCATAACTGTTTTGCACCAAAATTCGCTTTACGGCATCGGCGTATTCATCGCCGCCGTTATTCGCTTCAAACACGACCGAATACAAATTGTGCGCGCTGATTTTTGTCGCGACTATCGGCTGTGTAATCTCTTTGTTTGATTTATTGAAAACGACATCGGCGAGATATAAACCGTCGTCATACTCGTATACAATAGGCTCGGCTACATAGTCGTTGCCGCCCCACGCAACATCGACAACGGAACAGCGGTCTTTTGGTCGCACATCGAGTGCTTCCTTTGCGAAGGTATCGAAAAGGCTTTCGCTGAACAGCAAACCTTCTCTTTCCATCGGCTCTTGCTGATAAATACAGTTCCATGTGATTTCGTCCATACCTGCACGCTCGGAGCGATAGTGCGCCGTCGAGAAACCGCCCTTATAGTCGAAATTGCTTTCGTCGTTTTCGTCAAGCGCGGGCAATTCGATAATCTTGATGCGATAATTCTCGTCGTCCGCAAGTAATTCTCTGAATCGAACCTGCGGGTCTAAAAGCGACCAAATCGTGCCGATATACAGAATTTTCGAGCCTTCCTTTCTACGCTGACGAATATCCCCATAAAGCATTTGCCATTTCTTTTCGAGACGGTCGGGGTTTAACGCTTCTTCCATTCCGCCGATAAGGTCGTCTATATGCAAAAGCAACCCCGCTTCCACGCCGCCCGCAAGCGAACTGTCCGCAGAACGGAAAGAAAGAGATTTGTAACGCCGGTCGTCGCCGAAGTTGACCGTCTGATACTTTGCGCTGTATGAAATACGCTCGCGCAATTCCGGGAACACTTCAAGGAATTTATATTTATCCCCTTCGACAAACTGCCCGATTTCTTCGTAGAATGTCGCAACAAGGCTCGCGCTGTGTCCAACGGAAAGTATGGAAGTTTCGCTCCAATGCTCAACTACGGCTTTCGCGGCAAACCATGCATCAAACCAAAGTCCCAAAGTTGACTTTCCTACTCGCGGCGGGCAAGCCATAAACAAAACATCAATCTTGTCGTCCGCAAGTTCCTGCAATGCTTCACAGGCGACCTTCAATTTTGAATTTCGGCGCGGTTGCCAAAATTTGTCCCCGCTCGGACGGTCGATTTCTGTATAGAGCATAAAACTATCAAAATCGTCCCTTGCTGAAAACAGAAGGCTTTTCTTTGACAGGTCAAAAGCGCGGTTGCGATATTCGAGCGTAAATTTGTGCTTCGTCCAAATATAGGTTATTGCCGGGCGCAAAATTTTAATGTTTATCTTGTTTACCGACTTCGTAACGGTTTTGCCGTATTTCGCCTGTAAAATACGAAGATACTCGAAAAGTTTCTCGCAATCAAGAAGTTTCGGCGAGCCTTCAAGGGCATTTATGTATGTGTTCAGTCTGATATTTTCTTCTACTGTGATTTCTTTGCAATTTATCATTTTTCACTCCAATAAAAAAGCGCATAGACCTACCCCGATAAATGGAATGTGTCTATGCACTGATTTCGGTTTATTCGATTGTTTCAGAACGGGTTACTTGCGCTTAACAGTCCAAGAATGACCGCACTTCAAACAAGTCCCTTTAATTTTATTTTTGCCCGGAACGCCCCAAAACGCGCCCCAATATCCGATAAGAGCAACGCCAAGCAACGCCTTGCCTTCGTTGAAACCTTTCTTGTGGAAGGTTACATGTGCTGAACCACAATACGGGCAAACGATTTCATCTCCGTCGTTATATGCTATCTCATTAGGAACAACTTTTGTTGCTTCACGATATTCTTCTTCCGTCATTCCGCTTACCGAGCCACCAACAACAGCAAGAACGATACTCAAAAGAAGAAATAAGACAACAGGAATAACAAAAGACGAAAAATCTCCGATAATTAAGCCCGTGATAATGGAAGCGATAAACATTGTCAGACAAAACCAAGCAAGGACACAACAGATTTTCGCCGTAATCATTCTTTCGGTCTTTCTGTCCGCCGCATTGTGGGCTTTTTTGTTCGACTTTGCCCGGCGCGATTCAATCTCTGCTCTTTCTTCTGCTGTCGGCTCAACCGTAGCAGGCATTTTGCTTTTTAGAATCTCGACCGTTTTTTCAACATCGCAACCGTTTTTCTCGTATAGTTCTTTGCATTCCGCTATGCTGAAATAATTATCAGTTTTTGAGCGAATTTGCTTTATATCTTCAATCTTGCTCGTCATTGTCAGATTCCCCCGCTATCAGTTTATCAATGAAGCCGCTGATTTCGTGCGACATTGCTTGCAGACGAAGCAATCTGTCTTCGGCTCTGATTATGTCTATTGCGGTATCGAGTGCTTCAACCTTTTGCTTTGTCCACTCATCAAACTTTGCTTTGTCTTCGGCTGAAGCCGATTCATACCAAGAAGGTTTACTCTTTGTGAGCGTTGACTTCATTTTGCCAAGAATGCAAATAACTTCACTTCTCTCCATTGCCGTTCTCCTTCTTAACGAGCCTTACTTCGACTTCATACCCAAGAGCGTGCGCTATCGCTTCCACATTGCCCATATTGATTGATTTTTGATTTTTCATGCGCGAATATGTCTGACGAGAGATACCGAGTTTCTCTGCGACTTGACAATCTTTCAACCCTTCGGCAATCGTTGCCGTATCAATCTCGAAAGCAATCTTTCTTACAAGCAGGTCGCTTGCGTAAAATTTCTTCTGACTGCCGCCACCAAAATATTGCTTCGGCAGATTGTTTTTCTCTTCCATTGCTACGCTCCTGTTTCGTTTTGTGCCTTCATTATAGCACGAGAAAACACGCTTGTCAACACTTTTTAATAACTTTCCGCGAAATTTTTCAACTTTTATTCTTGCAAGTCCTTTTTTGTTTTTTCCGCCGCCCGTAAAAGTGAGTAAGTGAGCGGGCTTTTTATTATTTGGGGTGCGGGGTAGGCTCAACGCATACCGGGTGGGCGATTTGCTCAAAGGGGAACGCCCCACCGAATCAGAACACCGACCGAGCAAACGAAAGAGCGAAAACGCGAGAAAATCAAAAAAAATCAAAAAAAGTTATTGAAAACACTTGACAACAGCGGCACACCGTGCTATTATAGAAGCACCCGAAAGGGAAAAACAACGACGGCGGGAGAGACCGCAAGGAGACAAAACCATGAAAAAGAGCAATCAGAACGCAAACAACGCAACAATTATTGAATTATTGAAAGATAGCCCGAAGGCGATGCAATTTCTGCACGATTTCCGCGGGTTTGATTTCTGCAAGCCGTTTGAAATTGTCAAGGCTTGCGGCGCATTTACATTAAACAGCATAAAAAAAGCAATCAATAAAAGCAACTTCGACGGGTTGAATATTATTATATTATTAAAGCGCACACAAGCGCATTTTGATGGCGTATATGCGGCATATATCGCCGAAGATGGGCGCATCCGTAGTTATACAAACCGCGATTTGCTCAATTTTAACGCATACGGGCGAAGAATTGAAACAGCATTCAGCATCGGAAACTTTGAAGAAATACGGAAAAAAGAAACTGAATATATATATATCATCTATCAGTCGGAAGAATACAGAACGCCGACACGCCCGCAGCCATACGAAACGCGCCGCATCGACACCGCCCGCCGCTATAAACTCATAGAAGCCCGCCCCACTTACTACGCAGGCAAAACGGGCGCACGCATCACAAGCATCACAATTAAAGACACAACAACCAACGCCGCCGCCGTCCGCTATTCATTCCCATTTATCCCGCAATACGCACCAACGACCGCGCAAGAAATCATCGACAAAAGCGGCTATATTATCATAGACCGCCGAAACAGCCTAAAAGAGCGCGCCGCCACCCTTAGAGCAGAGCGAGCAAAAGCGGAATATTTGCGGCAAGATTTCAGCGAAGAAAACAAGCGCACGCGCGAAGAACTCACCAAAACGACACGCAAGGCGGGCGAACTGTTAAGCATCGCAACAGCCGAAGCCGATTTTATCCGCATCAAAAATTGCGTTGACAGTTTAAGATGGGCGGCTTATTATCTCGAAAAGCACGAAGAAAAGACCGTAAAAAAAGAGTTTGCAAGCGTTGAAGCGTTCAAAAGAAGCCTTGACAGCATCCGCGACGAAATCGCCAAAGCCGCGAAAGCCCTTGAACCGATTCAGCCGGGAGAATTTCACGCGATAGCCGCGCAGGAATTGCCCGCCGCAGATATAGACCATCATGAAAGCGATTTATATATAAAATTTTCGGCGAAGTCTTCCGCGCTTGTGGCGCGTTTAACCTGTAAAAGCCTTTTAACGACATTCAGAAGCCAAACCGATGGCGCGCTGTGGTATGAGTTGCCCATGTGCTACAACCCCGCAATTATTGCGGGCAACAACTGAAACAGAGCAAGCCGCCGATGATAATATATATAATACTCTCCATTATAGCGGAATTTTTCCGCGCGATTGATAAATATTTCAAATAAACCCCGAACCACAACCCCGCCGCCGTGCGGGGTTTTCTTTATGCAATTAGAAGCACCGCCGCAGAACGCCGAAAAACGCCAGTAAACGAACGAAAGCAACGCGGGCGGGAAAATATACGACCGACCACGCAAACGAGCCACAGCGGGCAAAAGAGCGCGCCACAAACGAACGCAGAGAGACAAACACAACAGCGCGACCGCATAGAACCGCCAAAACAGCCCCACAAGCGACGAAACAACCACAGACAAGCAAACACACACCCCGCGCAACAAAACGCCGCAGAGACGGCAAGAACGGCGCGAGAGTGGCGGACGATAAGCAGAGAAGCAAACCGAAAGAGCAAACACCCGCGCAGACCGTGCGAGACCGTCACAAAATTAGTGATAGAGAAATAACCCCCGCTATTTTTCGCCATCACTAAAAAACGAGCCGAAACAGAAGCCCGGAAGCATTCAAAACGGCGGCGGGAAGCAATCAGAAAGCCACGCAGAAAGCCCCACCAAAAGCGGGGCTATTTTTACGCGCGGCGGGCGGCGGCTTCGCGCGCATGGTGGCGGCTTCCGCTTCTCAATCTTTTTCAAATCTTTTTCCTGTATCTTTTTCGCTTCAATCTTTTACGGCTATCTTTTTCGTATCTTTTACGGAAATCTTTTGCGCGGTCTTTTTCGTTTATCTTTTTCGCCCATAGAAAAGGACGGGCAGAAATCTTTTCCGCTCGCCCTAATCTTTTGCGATGCTCAATCTTCGTCAAGGTCAATATCTTTTACGGTGAACTCGCCGTCTTTTTCGGACAAGACAATCGGTTCTTCTTCGAGTTCCGTCATCCTGTCGAGTTCTTCCACCGTCTTCGGCTTTCCGAGAAGGTCGGGGAACTCAACTTTTACGGTGTGGTCGTTCGTCCAACCGTCGCGAGAGTTGAGTAACGCGAACATCGAACCCGTTACATTTTCGTTTACGCCGAGCCGCTGTTCGTGGAACTTCATCACTTCCGTCATTGCTCTTTTTATTATGAACAATTTTATATCTTTCTCGGTTTTCCTGCTTATCAACTCTCTCACTCTATCATCATACAGAATATCTTCACCATATAACTGATATAATATACTGTTCTCATCTATATCTGTTATATTTACCAATTTATTATCCCTATTGATATAGGTATTCATATTATCCGCGCGATAACCTTTATTTTTACTATTCATACCTGTATAATCTATATTACTATCAGTATGAACTGTTTCCGCGCGCAAATAATTATTAAGCGTAGAGAGTTCAACGCCGAGAGCCTGCGCAAGCCCATATTTAGTAGGTGTATTCTTATAGATATACGATGTAAGAACAGTATGTAGAATCGTTTTTCCGTCGTCATCGAGCAAAGGCTCGCCTTCTTCGTCTACAACGGGTATACGCTCATGTTTCGGCTCTATAATAGAATTAAAATATCTTACTACGCTATTATATACATACTCAATAGGCATCACATTGATAGACCAATACGGGCGCGTAAGACCGTATGCAATCTCGGCGGGAGAAGGCGCGGCAATATTCTTTGAAGCCGTCTGATACGACTGTTTGAGCATAATTCCTTTGCCCTTGCCGGTGTTCTCCGTAACGAGATTCCCGTATTTGTCATATTTCGCAGGCGTTCCGTCCGCCTTTACAGGGATAAGGTCGTTTCCGTCCCCTGCTTGCCCGTGGTGCTTATCGGTTTTATGTTCGTTCTTTTTCTTTTCGTCGGTCATAATATATTCTCCTATCCGTTATATTCATATAGCGATGATACTGTTATATATAATACCATCGCTATACTGTTATAAATTATTTCTGTTTACGGGTGCAGGCTTTCTTGTAGTCGGCATAAACCTTTGCGGATAGATTTTCCGCCATATAGTCTACGGTCGAAAGAGCCATTGCATCCGCTTCGGCTTCCGTCTTGCCCTGCTTTAATGCTTCCGGGCGAACTCGATGTAGTTTTACAAGGTAAAAGGCTATTGCCTTATATCTTTCTTCTTGCGAGATATTATCTTTTACAATTTCTTTCTTCATGTCTATATACTCCTGTTATTATGTAACTGTTATAGCGCACTTGTCGTGCGCTGATTACTTGATACGGCGATTCAGATTGCAAAGCAGGGGGACACGCCGTAAGTGCCGTACGCGTTACTGCCACTGTAACTACCGTCACTGTTCACAATGCAGAAATTGTAACTGTACCCGGAATAGGGAGAGCGCAACCACCACCACCGACCGTAGCCGCCGTCTGCATAGCCTTTTACTCTGTTCTTCCAATCTTTGAACAGAGCATATTGCTCCCCTTCACCTTCCTTTGAGTATTTCGGCGCGCCGAAGACTTCGACTTCGCTCGGCAGGAAAACTTTATCCGTTACAGATTCAACTTTCCCCTTGCCGCTTGTTGCGGTGTGTTTCACTACCGGAACAATCTCTGCGGTAAGGTCGTCGGGGAGAAGGCAAAAGAAATCTCCGTTTAGATAGGCGCGCATCTCGGACTTTTCCCAACCGCCTTTGTTGGTGCATTCGGTGTTCATATCTCTGCCGCCGTTATCATCCGTGCCGAAAAGGTCGCGGAAGCCGAATGTAACACTCGCCTTGCCGCCGCCCGGCAGATAATCGTGTTCAACACCCAAAACTTCAAGAACAGCCGTAGAGCCGTCTTTCAGAACGATGGTCTTGCACATTCCCGAACGGACTTTGCCTTCTTTTGCAAGTCCTTTGATTTCCTTGAAAGAGTAATTTTCAAGCGAATCTGCAAGCGCGGGTTTTGCGCCCTTAAAGGTATCAAGCAGTGCATCGCCTTCAACCAATTCCGCGGGCTTACGAATGTGCATACAGCCGCATTCCGGGCATACAACGCAGACAGCGAGAAAATCGCCGCTATCGTCCGTTTGGCGAAGAACAAAGTCGCTGTGTTCATACTCGATAGCGCAACCGCAATCGCAAGTAATAACATTCTTCTGTTTCATGTTGATTGTTTTCATAATAGTCTCCTGTTTGTATTATTTTTTAATAAAATCTTTACCGTAAATGCTGTTACATACTTCTATTACATGAGCCATTCCAAGACCTTCTTTCGTCGGCTTCCAAAAGCCGTCTTCGTCATAAGCCCCGCCGCCCATGCAATACTCGTATTGTTGCGGATGCGTTTGTTTCAATCGCAAAAATCTGTCGTCGCCCTTTCTGCTTGCACCGAACATACAGAAAATACAGCCTGTTCGCTTCGCGCCCGTAGTGCATAAGTTGCATTCCCCGACATCGCAAAGAGTTTCTGTGTAGCACTCGTTCTCGGCGGGTTCATAGGCAATTTCTCCGTAAACAGGCGCAATGCGTAGCCCTGTTCGTTTTATGTATTGTAATATATCTTGCTCCGTCCAAAAACTCATCGGGTTGCTTATAGGCGATTTCATGTCGAAACCGTTACAGCCGTTTTTAAGCCACTGTTGAGTGCGTAGCATACTTTCTTCCGCTGTTTGTGCCGTTATGGGGAATCTGCCCGAACTTTTGGTGTAGGCGTGCGCAGGGGCTTTCTTCATAACATTGCAACACATATTTGAAACCTTGAAATCAACGAACAAGAGCGGTTTATATCTTTCTTTGTTGAACTTACTTTTGTTTCCATTTTTATCTTTTGCAACGCCGAGCAATTTTTGCAACCGATATGAATACGGAATGTCGCTTCTTAACGGGATTTCTTTGAATTTATTCATAGCGACAAGTTCTGTATACGCAACAAAATCATCGGCTTCAATTCCCCTTTTGAGAGCAATTCTTCCTTGACTTACGCATTCGCTCACTTCTTTGCTTATAAGTGGATAGCCGTATTCCCGTATAACTTCGTCGAAGCGCATTTTGGGGCGGAGTATCGTTACATTGTCAAAGGTTTTGACGAACTGCCGTATTTCGGGATATTCAAGCCCCGTATCAACAAACACGGCAGGAATTGTCGGCTCAACTCTACGAGCCAAATCAAGAAGCACCGTGCTATCCTTGCCGCCGCTGAAAGATACATAAACCTGTCCTTTGTTTTTGATATTCCATTCAAGAATGCGGGTTTGCGTTATAAGTATCTTCCTTTCGAGTGGCAACGCTTGTAGTTTTCGTAATTCTTCAATGGTCGGCATTGCCTATAATCTCCTTCGCAATCGCATCAATTTCGTCTCTTATCTTCCCGCCAATAAACGGTTCTTCAAAGGCTGTTCCTTTGTCTATCCATTTGTGCGTTCTTGCTTCGCCGAAATGCTTTTTTAATTTCTCTGCGAAGTCTTTTACGGCTTTGGCTTTGATTTTGTCTTTGTCAAGCCTTACTTCCATTTCACGATAAAAAACATTCTCGTCCGCGTGAAGCAAATCTTGTTCAAGTTCTACAATCCTTCTGTTGAGCCTTTCATTCTCGGTTTCGAGTTCCGTAATTTTTTTCCGCAACCGACCTGTTTTAATGGCGTTCCGAGAATTGAGCCGTTTAACTTCTTTTGCACGCTCGTCAAGAACCGATTTTATACACCCGCAACCGCGATTAAAAAGCAATTCCGCCTGTTCTTCGGTAGTTAAATATCTACACTCGCAACGAGTTACGATTAAAGATGACTTCGCGCTATCAAGAGCCGCCGCCAACCATTCAATATGCTCTTGTTTTTCCATTCTCAAACTCCTTTAAGGCTTTCTGCGCTTCTGCTTCGGTCAGAAACAGTGTTTTTCCAAAACTTGCAATCGATGTTTCGTATGTTGAATTGCGAGCCAACTTCAAACGCAACCCTTTCTCCGTGATTATTATTTTCTCAATCTTTGTTTGCTGAATAAACATCGGGTTGTGGTTTTTATAAACTTCATATACGGTATCTCCAACCTTGCAAGGAAGTTCAACAAGCGTTCCGTTTTCAACTTTATCTTCAAGGTCGCACAATCTTCCTGCCATTGTTTCAAGTTTAGGGTTGTAAAACCCTGCAAAGTCGTCGGCGAAGCCCCATCCGCCATCGGCTTTTCTTCTTGTCAATCGTTTATAGTTCTTCATTTTCGATTTCTCCATTTCAACGAATTGAAATAATTCATGTTGGGGCGATTCCGCTCTTCTTCCTGCCTGCGCAGGGCGTTTACACCGTCAAGCCATTCGCGAAACGCCTTGTATTTGTCGCAATTCCCGTGGCAACCTTCGTGCCGTTCTGAACAACCCTTGCACGGTGCTTTATCCACAGGCTTGTTTTCGCAGGTCGGACAAACCTGCCTGCCTTCGGGTATCATTTCGCCGCAACTAACGCAATAGTCTTCACTCACCATTTTGCCATCTCCTTTATCGCTTCTTCGTAGTTAAACTCTTCGTCGGCATAGCACCAATCTTGCGGCGCGCGTTTCATCCAATTCCGGCAAATCCATTCCGTTGTTGCCGATTCGCCCATACGATAGAATATCGCTTCCGTTTCATCCATGTACTCATACCCTACCGGGCAAGACGGACAATATTGCATTTCGGGGCATATACAACGCTTTTTAACCGCTGTAATCGGAATAGGCTTCTCGTATTTGATAAGGTCTTTTATCCAATAACCGTAGAATTTCTTATCGTGGCAATTTATGCCGACATATTTCTTGATGTCGGTGAATGACAAGCAACTTTCTTCGCAAAGCCAACAAGAATCGGGGTTATCATCTCCGTTTGTGGCAATAATACGACTGCAATCTTCGTCCGATTCTTCATCGTGCCAATAGTGCCTTATATCTTCATGACACTCGCCGAGCGCGTTTGCAGGCTCTGTAAACTCTGCCGAAAACTTAAATGTTTTAACGCAAAGATACTCTCCAACGATTGCGCCCGCGCCTTCGTGTTGCGGGAACGGAAGGTGTCGGCTTTCTTTCGTTATACCGCCTTTCGTTTCGTAAATAAGAACCCTAAAAGGCTCTTCTGTCGCAGGCTTATCTTTTCTTAATTCGATTCTCTTTTTGAGAGAAAATATGTCTTTCGTCCATCTCGGTCTAATACTCTGAACAATCGTAATCATACTTCATTCCCCCAACAGTCCCAATTTTCCGCATATTGCCGAGCAAAAAGTTCGATGCGTTCTCCCCCCCCCCCCCATAAGGGAAACGATACGCTCTCTTACTTCCGCAGGCTTTTCACTATGTCTGCCGCGCGGGGCAAGAACAATCTGCTTCACACTTTTGCTTACGCGGTGCGGATGCCCTTTCGTGGCGAGCAAACAGAGTTCTGCGTTACCTTGCACCCATCGTCCAAGCCCGGCAAATATCCCGCCGTTTTTCGGGTTCTGTTTCACCCAACAAAAAGCACAAGTTTTGTATTTGAAGCCCCACGCCTTTATTGTGTCTAACGCTTCCTGTATTTTCGGCATCGTCGCCCACAAAAACAGCACGCTGTCTTTCGCGGCGAGATTATGTATAGGCAGGCTTCTGATTTCGTCCTGTGTCATACACGGGTAAGGCATTGCCCCCATTTTTGCGTTGCCGCCGAGAGTGTCGTTATACAACCACGGCGGGTCTGCATAGATGATTTCATACTTCTTATTTGTGTTAAAAATATCGACTTTCATTTTTGTTGGTCTCCTTGAAATAGTTGTTTGAATATTGCTTCAAGCACGGGGACAACTATTGAATTTCCCGCCTGCTTGTAAAGTTGAGTGTTGGAGTTTACATTTGAAGCCTTTTCAAAGTCTTCGTCGGCAAAACCCATAAGCCGCCAAGTTTCTTTTGGTGTAAGCCTTCTTATTCGGCTCTCACCTTCCTGCAAAATTGCATTTGTGTATCTTTCTGTATTGTCTTGCCTTACTGTCGGGTAACATTTGTTTCCAATCTCACCGCCGGGGTTATATCCGCGTGGGTATTGAAAAACTTTTACCTTTTTCGTATGTGGCGAAACAAGGGTATTTTGCTCGAAAAAACTGCTCGTAATCGTCGGGCAAGTCTCTCGTTCTTCGCAAAAGCCTTCGTTTTTGCCCCTGCCTTTTTGTATAACTTCTACCATTTCGGTTATCTCCACTATATCCCATGAGTGTTTTCCGTCGAAGGAACTTCTTCCGCCCGCTCGAATAGTTCTACACAGGTTGTTTCGCGGCACTCGTGCGCGGTTAGCGTGCGCATCAGCACCCCCCCCCGTAGGCGGAACGGGAACAATAAGACTTCTTCGTTCAGTAAATGTGGATGCTCTTATGCGCTTTGCTTGCTCTTCCGAGATGTAATACTTCTCGTCTACTTTCTGTTCCAAAACATCTTTTAGCCCGATTTTAAGCGGAAAACCCGAAGGGAAATGATAAGAACAGTCGTCCAACAAACTAACCATAAAACAGCGTTTTCTATCCTGCGGCACGCCGAAGTCTTTCGAGTTCAAATCTTTCCAAAAATTTGAATAGCCGAGAGATTCCAACTTTTCTATCCACGCATTAAAGTTTTCTATATTCTTCTTTCCGTGGACATTCGGAACATTTTCCATAAGTAGCATTTGCGGAAGGCTTTGCCCCCCCCTATACGCCAAATCGTCAAGCAGTCTTTCGACTTCCCAAAGCAAACTGCTTCGAGTTTGACTACCTTTCTCCATCCCGCGCTGTTTCCCGGCAAGGGACAGGTCTTGACAGGGGAAAGAATAAGTCATTATGTAGAAATACTTATCTGTCTCTTTTATGCCTAAATCTTCGGCTGTCAATGCCCGAATATCGCTTGTTGTGAAGTTTGTCCCGTGAAC
>ERZ1034925.106-NODE-106-length-47284-cov-7.693028_pt1 | contig 47284 bp, 40 predicted proteins | sample MGYA00520687_ERZ1034925 | MGnify/ENA primary metagenome ERZ1034925 (study PRJEB33766, sample SAMN09781758) | gut metagenome | biome: gut microbiome | host: Homo sapiens | place: Madagascar | study: EMG produced TPA metagenomics assembly of the PRJNA485056 data set... | reverse complement strand
TATTTAATGTTGCTAAATTTGCTTTTAGCAACTTTTTTTTGCTTTAATTACAATTTAATTTGCGAAATTGATTAAGTTTTAAATTCTTATATAGTGTACATTTTACCTTATTTAGTTTTGTAAAATATTTGCGATTTTAGGCTTGTAAAACTTGAAAAATATGTTAAAATATGTTACAATAGTAGTAGGAAGTTCCTGAAAGATACTCTTAGGAGATTTAGGAGCAAGAAACTTCCGAAATGGGTTGATTCAGGTTTCCGACGAGTGTTAATCCCCACCCCACTCTTTAATCAAAAAGGTATCCGATACTCAAAATTGAGGTGAAACTATGGATACACTATTTTGTAATGCTGAAAATTATGAATTAAGAAAGTTAGCAGATGTTCTGATTAATCTTTCTATAATTGGGGTTTTAGTTTTGTGTCAGGGGCTTTTGCCTATTCACGCAGGAAGCACAAAGGTTGCTCAGGTGACAGCTCCTGACTTTGATACTGGACAAATCAAAATGAAAATTCTGAATGAAATTTCACCTGAAATTCGGCAGAAAAATTTTGACACAATGATTAAAAATAAATACCCTAAAGCCACTATTTACAACGTATCTCGTGGGGTAAAGCACATTAAACTCACTAAATACTACAATGGCAAACCTGTCAGGATTAATGTTGTAGAAACGGATATGAAATTAGCTAACAATTTGGTTTTAACACCGGTACTTTCATCGAGTTCTGTTTTAAAAAGTAGAAGGACAATTTCAACCATTGCTAAAAACAATAATGCCATTGTGGCAATAAATGGCACCTATTTTAAACCTCAAACAGGTGTTCCTCTTGGGACATTAATGATTGACAAAAAAATGTACACAGGACCTGTTTTTGACAGAGTTGCAATCGGAATTTTTGACGACGGTGCTCCTCAAAGATTTGATATTGCAAGAGTTCAGCTAAATGCAACTATCAAAGGAAGTGGCAAAACAATCAAAGTTGACAACATTAACCAGCCGAGAATGCTTTCAACTTATGTTCTTGTTTACACTCCAGAATGGGGGAAATTAGCGCCACAAGCTCCAAAATATGGAACAGGTTTGCAAGTTGTTGATGGAAAAATCGTTAAAACATCTGCAAATCCAATGGAAATACCATCTAACGGCTATGTTATCTCAGGCCCAAAAACTCTTTTATATCCTCTACTAGATAAAAAAGACGTAGATTTGACAGTAAACACAAACCCAAGCTGGAAAGGTGTTAAACACATAATCAGCGGAGGACCGTATTTAGTTAAAAATGGAGAAGTTTTTGTCGATATGACAGCACAAAAACTAGGAGCAATCGGGGGCAGAAATCCACGTTCAGCAATCGGGTACACCGCAGACAACAATTTAATTCTAGTTGCAGTTGACGGACGAGAAGGCAGTTCTATCGGAATGACATTAACAGAACTTGCAAAATTTATGCAATCAATAGGTTGTGTCGGCGCAATTAACCTTGATGGAGGCGGTTCAACAGTTATGTATGTCAACGGCTCTGTCGTAAACAATCCACAGCAAAAAGGCGGAATTCCTTTGTCCAACGCAATTGTGCTTGCAAAAACAAACAAATCTTAAAATAATCACATGCTAATAAGTCCAAATTTTAATTTTGTGCTAAAATATATAAGTAATTGGCAAAAATTGAAAGGATATGGGATATGAACAAAGTTGTTGTTGGCGCACAGTGGGGCGATGAAGGCAAAGCTAAAATTACTGACTTGTTAGCGCAAGATGCAGATTTAATTATTAGATATCAAGGCGGTTGTAATGCTGGACACACAGTTGTTGCTCACAACAAAACGTTCAAATTTCACCTTATCCCGTCTGGAATTTTGTATAAGGGAAAAACTTGTTTTATCGGTGCCGGCACAGTTATTTTGCCTGAATATTTTGAAAAAGAAATTCAAGGCTTAATTGATGAAGGAATTGATGTTTCAGGTTTAAAAATCAATCCGTTGGCATCAATTACAATGCCATATCACACAGAAGTCGACGGCTACAGTGAAGATAATGCTAAAAAGGGCAAAATCGGAACTACCAAAAAGGGAATTGGTCCGACTTATACAGACAAAATGGCAAGAATTGGTTTAAAAATTCAGGATTTGTATTCTCCGGAAGCGCTTTCTGAAAAATTAGATGTTATTTTGCCTTTGAAAAACAAAACTTTAGAAAAAGTTTATGGCCTTGAACCTTATTCAAAAGAATGCGTTACTGCGCTTTGCGAAAAATATGCAGAAATTTTCAGACCTTACGTTTGTTTTGATTGGCAAAAAGTTTTGGAAGATGCAAAAAGAGAAAACAAAGCGATTTTGTTTGAAGGTGCCCAAGGCGTAATGCTTGACATCGACTACGGGACATACCCATTTGTAACATCTTCAAATCCTATCGGAGGCGGTGCTGCAACAGGTTCTGGCTATGGACCAACTATGATTGATGAAGTCATTGGAGTTGCAAAAGCTTATGTAACAAGAGTTGGAGAAGGACCATTTGTTACTGAATTGACAGACGAAACAGGTGACAAAATCAGAGAAGTCGGGCATGAATATGGGGTTACAACAGGTCGTCCGAGAAGATGTGGTTGGTTTGATGCCGTAATTATGAAATATGCAGTGCTTGTAGGAGGTCTAACTTCAATTGCGCTAACAAAAATTGATGTATTTGACCAGTTCGATGAAATCAAATTGTGTACAGCATATAAAGACACAAGAGATGGAAAAATTTACACAAGCTATCCAACAGATGTCTATATTCACAAGTATTTAGAACCTATTTATGAAACACATAAAGGTTGGAAACAGGATATTTCTCAAATCAAAGAATATGACGAATTGCCTTTGAATGCGAAAAAATACTTAGCAAGACTTGAAGAATTATTGGAAACTCCAATTTCGATTGTTAGTGTCGGACCGGATAGAGAACAAACGATTTTTAAAAGTTTAGTATAAGTAATATATAAAAGGAGAAGCAAACATGATTAATAATAATTCAAGGATTGCCCCCCCCCCAATGGTGCTACGCACGTAGCCCACTGCGACGATATTCGTTCATACTTCAGACATTGGTGTAAGGTTTTATCACCTGTTGCGGATTTAGATGCAAAGAGGCATAGAGGCGAAGAGGCAAAGTCTGTTACTGAAGAAGATAATTTGTTACGCACCTCTCTCCTAGGGAGAGCGGATTGTTCGCTGAGGGCGCAGGAAGCACACGGCGGCGTGGAGCCGACAGAGCATTCCGTAGCCCCGTTAATCGCGAACAACCAAGCAGAGAGTAGCCGTTCGAGTGAAACGAGTTACGGATACGAGAGAGGGGGTGAGCAAAATCGTTGTAGCTTTAGACCAATGTTTGAAAAAGAAGTGAACATTGTAACAGATGACTATATCTGTAGCTTACCCCTCTCCCGCATTTCTAATGCTCACAAAAGTTCGCAAAAAACTGCGACCTCTTCCCTTGGAGAGGTAAATACTCACCATTCACTAAAAAAATCCGCCTTCACGCTCGCCGAAGGTGCTACGCACGTAGTCCACTGTAACAAATTACGTAAAGTTGCATTCACATTGGCTGAGGTTTTAATCACCCTCGGTATTATCGGAGTTGTAGCAGCTTTAACATTACCAAGCGTTATTAGCAAATATCAGGAGAAACAGACCGTAACACAACTAAATGCTACATACAGTTTACTATCACAAGCAATTGAGAGAATGGTTGACGACAATGGAGATATTAGCACTTACGGAGACGATGAGAGAACACGGGTAACTACTCTGTTCTTAAAGTTACAAAACTATATCCAAACAACAAAAGTCTGCCCACATAACTATAAAGGCTGCTTTGATGCATCGCCTTTTTCTAGTTTGAATTATGGATATGTATTAAAAAATGGAGTTGCAATCCGATTGATTAATGGTGGCACTTGTGAACAAGATACGACTATGGACAAAACCGGCGGTTGGGAACTTAACCCTGACGTTAAGGGAACTCATTATGGAACTTATCATCACTCTTGTGCCTATATGTTCATAAACATAAACGGAAATACAAATGCGAAATTAGGCAAAAATACTTTTTTATTTGCCGTTGTACAAAATGGGATTGTTCCTGTTGGCGGCCCAAAAGAAAGCACCAGTTATAACAATATTAGCAACTGTTTAAATGGACAAGATATGAGTGAATGTGGAGCTTGGATAATTTATAATAAAAACATGGATTATTTACATTGTCCAGAACAACTGGGCTGGGATAAAGCAACACATTGTAAATAATTTTATCCCTTTACAGCACCTTCGTTTTCGCCAGAAATAAAATATCTTTGCATAGCTAAAAAGAATATCAAAATAGGAATTGTGGAAAGAATTGAGCCGGCGGCAATAAATCGCCAGTTTGATGAAAACATGCCTTGCAAATTATTTACCCCGACAGGAAGCGTGTACATAGATTCTTTTGTCAACACAATGCTCGGCCACAAGAATTCACCCCAAGACCCAATAAATGTAAATATAGCAAGAACCGCAAGCGAAGGTTTTACCATAGGCATAAGAACTTTCCAAAATACTTGAAAAACATTACACCCATCAACAATTGCAGCCTCTTCCATTTCTTTTGGAATTCCTAAAAACGCTTGTCGCATCAAAAATATTCCAAATGCACTTACAGCAAATGGCATTATAAGTCCCATAAATCCGGCAAAATTGTTTACATTATCTGTCAAATGTAATTTCAACGTAATCAAATAAACCGGCAACATAATAGCCTGAAACGGAATCATAATTGTCGCCAAAATTGCGAAAAATGTTATTTTCTTCCCCTTAAACTCCATTCGAGCAAGCGGATAACCAGCCATTGCAGACAAAATAAGGTTCAAAACAACCGTACCTCCGGCAACAATCATACTGTTTATAAAATAGCCGATAAAATTAACCTTGTTCCAAACACCTGTATAGTTTGCCCAAGTAAAATCTTGCGGAATAATTTGTGGCGGATATGCGAAAATATTTTCACTATTCCCCTTTAAAGATGTTGAAATCAACCAAATAAACGGAAAAATAGAGATTAAAGAAACAAGTATCAAAACAAGGTGTGAAAGAAATGTACTTCTTATTTTTGCCGCACGACTTTTATTTGTAGGAATTTCCCCCTCACCTGCACTCGTAACACTTGCTAAGCGCTCGTGAACGATTGCTTCCTCTCCTGCCACAGGGGCGAGGATTGACTCCGTAATCCCAGTAACCGACTTTGCCTCTTTGCATCTTTGCATCTTCGCGTCTAAATCTGTTTCGTTGTCGGATTGGCAAATCCGACCTACATTAGCTTCTTTCCCCTTAAATTTCATACTTTTTCCTTTCAAAACAAAAAATATTTATCAAAGAAAATATCATTACAATTACCAATAACACAACCGCCATCGCAGAAGCAAAGCCCAAATCAAGGTTTTCAAACGCTCTTTCATATATATAATAAACTATTGTCTTACTTGAATTCAGTGGACCGCCTTTTGTCATAACATAAATTTCTGCAAAAACTTTCATGGCAGAAATTGCACTAATTGTCGTAACAAGGGCGATTGTCGGCATTATATGCGGAATTGTAACCGTCAAATGTTTTGTCAAAAAGTTTGCACCATCAATATCACATGCCTCATATAACTCATTTGGCACACTCATTAAAGCCGCAAGATAAATTATCATATAGTAACCTATGCCCTTCCAAATAGTAACGATTATAACCGAATACAGTGCAAAATTCGGATCAGTAAGCCAGCCGATTGGTTTAAAGCCGAGTGAAGTTACAACATAATTCAAAATCCCCTGATCTGCATACAACCACTTGAAAGCGATTGCAGCAACAACAATTGATACAATTACGGGCAAATAAATCAAGATTTTGTATAAAGTTACCCCACGGATTTTTTGGTTAATCAAAACCGCAAGAAATAGCGGAAATATCGCAAGAATAGGCACTGCAACAAACAAGTAGACAAACGTATTCCACAAAACTTTATAAAAAATCGGGTTGTGGAAAAGTTTTGTGTAATTTTCAAGTCCAACAAATTGTGGATTATAAATATTATTTGAATAGTCCAAAAAGCTTAACAAAAATGTTTGAAAAAACGGCACGAAAAAGAATATCACCAAGACAACCGCAGCCGGTAACAAAAACAAGTATGGAGCATATTTGCCATAATATTTAAGCATAAATCAATTATGCCACTATTTTCTTGTTGGGTCAATATTTTAATTTTGCATTAATTTTTACATCTGACAAGCCAAATATCACTTGTTACATTTTCAATAACCCTTTTACTCACAGAGCCAGTCAGAAATCTATCCATTTTAGATTTGTTTCTTGAACCGAGAATTATCAAATCAATACTATGAATATTGGCGTAATTAATAATTTCTTGTGCCGGAATACCTGTCAAAATTTCAGTTTTTTCAACTGAAATATTATGTTCCGTAAAAATATTTTTAATATCTTCAATCGCCTTTGCAGAATATATTTGTTGCTGTTTTTGGATATCCAAAAGCCAATTTGTGTCAAGTGTTCCATCTAAAAACAGTAAATTCGGATCTTCATTAACCATACAAATATGAATTTCTTTGTTTTCAAAATTTATTTCATCAAAAATCTTGCCAATCACCTCTGTCGAGCATGGCGAACCGTCTGTTGTCAGTAAAATTCGAGTTTTGTTATTTTCTTCTTTTGAAATGTAATTAGAAATCTTGCTACTGTTAATAATTTCTTGAGAAACCGAGCCGAGCCATTTTTGCAAACCTTTTTTGCCGTGAGAGCCCATCAAAATCATGTCGTAATCGTCTTTTTCAGTTTGTTCTAAAATACTTTCGATAACAGAACCGCAATTTTTAATTTGTTTACCAGAGTAGAGTCCATGTTTTTCGATTTCCTCTTTTGCATAATCAAGAATTGTATCAGCAATATTTGCACAGGAATAAGAGAAATTCTCTTCATCAACAAAAACTTCTGATGGCAAAATATTCCAATCGATTACACAAATCGTATCAACAATTGCAGATTTCACCCAACAAGATATGTTTTTTAGCGCATTAAAACTAATTTTTGAGCCGTCAGTACAGAATAATATTTTCATAAGATCTCCTTTATAATCTAGTGAACAGTAAGTAGTGAATAGTGGTCGGTTCTTTTAGTGAAAGCTCTAAATTTATTATTAAATAACTGCAAACGAAAAGACTAATCACGACTCACCATTCACTGTTTACTCAAAATTAATATAATTTATGTTAAGGAAAATTACATTGTCTGGTATTCTATATTTTTTTCTGTTATTATAATTGTAGGGAAATGTTTTTAAGGAATTTGTTATAGTCATGACTGTAAAACAAACAAAATCATCGCAAAAAATTAATTTAAGAGAATACAAAGATTTGATAGAAACTATTGCAAAGGTGGAATATCAAAAGTTTTCGACGTCGCATTTGATTGAAATACCTGAGCTTATAAATATTGGAAACCATACTTTATACATATTGTTTAAAAACAATTCTCCCGAAAACTACAATAATACATACTTATCAACGGCAATAAAATGGGCTATCAGAAACGAAGTCAGACGTCGTTACAAATGGTATTCATTGAAAAATCGCAAACAACAAATTGATAGCGAAAACGGAAATATTCGAGAAGAAGTTTACAAAACAATTCTCTCTATTGACGAATTGCAAGAGGCTGAAGTTCCGGTTCAAATTAAAGCCGAGGACAAAACTCCTGAGGAAAGCATTGAACTTATAGAACTAAAATCCGAAATTTTGGAGTCTATGAAAAAACTTCCGCCACGAGAAAGAGAGCTAATTGAATACAAGTTCTTTAAAGAGAAAAAATTACGTGAAATCGCAGAAGAATTTAACATATCACAGTCCAGAATATCTAGAATTATTCAATCAGGTTTAGACAAAATTAAAAGGGATTTAAAAAAACAGGGGATTATTTAGTGAAAACAATTTTTGAAAAAAGCAATGGGGTTTTAGGGATAACTCTAACAGACGAAAAAGAAGATTTAAGTTTTATAGATAAAAATTTGGTTAGAAAAGGCGAAATCGGACTTCCGCAAGTTAGTGAATTGGAAGCTATGCGCCACTACAAAGAACTTTCTGACCTAAATTTTTGTATAGAAAAAGGATTTTATCCGCTCGGCTCTTGTACTATGAAATACAACCCAAAAGTAAATGAACTGTTGGCTGGCCTTGAAGGCTTTGCAAACTTGCACCCTCTTGCTGAGGATAGTGACTGTCAAGGCGCATTGGAATTGATGTTCAAGCTCCAAGAAGCTTTGAAAAAAATTACGGGCATGGGTGCAGTTACACTTCAACCGGCAGCCGGTGCACATGGCGAATTGACCGGTATGATGGTTATTAAAAAGTATTTTGAAGTAAAAGGTGATAAACGTAAAAAGGTTATTATTCCGGATTCAGCACATGGCACAAATCCGGCAAGTGCACATCTTTGCGGTTTTGATGTGGTCCCTGTTAAGTCAAACGACAAAGGACAGGTTGATCTTGAAGCTTTGAAAGAACTTTTAGACAGTGATGTTGCAGCAATAATGATGACAAACCCGAATACTCTTGGAATTTATGAAGAAAATGTTTTGGAAATTTCAAAATTGATGCACGAAAACGGTTCATTATTATATTATGACGGAGCTAATTTCAACGCTATTATGGGGCATACAAATCCAAAACTTATGGGATTTGACGTTGTTCACTTGAACTTGCACAAAACATTCTCGACTCCGCATGGTGGCGGTGGTCCTGGTGCTGGTCCTGTTTGTGTGGTTGAAGAATTGAAAGAATTTTTACCGACTCCAACAGTTGATTTTGATGGCGAAAAATATTTCAGAAACTACAATTTAAAACATACAGTTGGAAGCGTAAAAGGTTTTTATGGCAATTTTGGCGTGCTTGTTAGAGCTTATGCTTATATCTTAATGATGGGCAAAAATTTGAAAGAAGCAAGCGAAAATGCTGTTTTGAATGCAAATTATCTTAAAGAGAAATTGAAAGGCGCTTATTTATTACCATTTGACGAACCTTGCATGCATGAATTTGTTCTTTCAGGCGAAAAACAAAAACATGAAAATGGAGTTTCTACATTAAACATTGCCAAAGCCTTAATGGACGAAAACACTCACCCACCAACGGTTTATTTCCCATTAATCGTGCACGAGGCAATTATGATTGAGCCAACAGAATCTGAAACTAAAGAAGTTTTGGACAACTTTGTTGATGTAATGCTAAAAATTGCAGATGAGGCAAAAACAAATCCTGAAAAGATTATCTCAGCACCTCATACAACACCTGTAAAACGTTTAGATGAAACATTGGCAGCTCGTCACCCAGATTTAAAATTTACAGACAAACAAAATTAGAATAAGAGAAAAATTATGAATAAAGATAATAAAAAAGTTAAAGTTGCATTTCCTCACATGGGTACAGTTTGTATCGCATGGGCTGCGGCATTGAAAAAGATTGGCGTAGAACCTTTCATTCCACCTTACACAAGTAAAAAAACATTGTCACTCGGCACAAAACACTCGCCAGAAGCGATTTGCCTTCCTTATAAGTTAATTTTAGGAAACTTTATTGAAGCAATTGAAGGTGGCGCAGATTACGTTGCAATGATTACCTCTCCGGGGTGTTGTCGTTTGGGACAATACGGAAACAGTATTGAAAACGCACTTGTTGATATGGGTTACCATGCCAGATATGTTGAATTGTCTTTGTACGATGGCATTAAAGGTATGTACAACGTTTTGAGAGATATTAGCGGTAAAAACGATCCGATTTTGTTTGCAAGAGCTATCAATATTGCAATTAGAAAAATGTTTTTACTTGACGATTTGGAAGAAAATCTTGCTTATTACAGAGCTAGAGAAATCAATCAGGGTGACGCAGACAAACATTATGCAAAAGCATTGCAATACGTTAAAGATGTTGAGCATTCAAGAGATTTGAAACGTGCAAAAAAACTTGCATTTGACGAAATGAAAAAAGTTCAAATTGATCCGAAAAAAGAAGTTTTAAACGTTGATTTGACAGGTGAAATCTACCTTGTATGCGACTCTTTCTCTAACCAAAATATCACCAAAGAACTTGGCAAAATGGGAGTTCAAGTTAGAAGAAGTTTGACTGTAAGCAGCTTTATAAAAGATGCGATTATTCCAAAAGCATTTAGAGAAGGAGAGACCCACTTACAAAGAGCTTATAGAATGGCAAAACCTTACCTTATGCGAGATATCGGCGGAGATTCTTTGGAATGCGTTTCGGACGTAGCTTACGCAAATGAAAGAGGAATTGACGGAATTATCCACATAAGCCCGTTTACGTGCATGCCTGAAATTATGTCACAAAATATTTTCCCAGCAATGAGGGAGAATTGTGATATCCCGATTTTACCGCTTATTATGGACGAACAGACTGGGAAGGCGGGATATTTGACAAGATTGGAAGCTTTTGTTGACTTGATGAGAAGAAGAAAACGTAAGCTTGCAAAAGCACAACAAACCAATGAAACTATTACAAAATAGAGGTTGAGGAGCCCCTGTATTATGCGTGAATTATTTAGAGAAGCAATCAAAATAACTAATTATAATATTATTTTAGCAATTCCGCTGATTATATTTATCAAGGTGTTGGACTTGTATTCTTTGTATTCAAAGTATAATATCGACTCTACTCCAAAGTTTTTGGTTGCTTCGTTAACTGTTCTTGTGATGTTCGGAATTTTTTGCGCAGGCTGGTTTAATATGATAGAGGGCGCAATTAACCTTTCAAAAAAAGTTTTCGTTTTGGACAAAGACAGAGCTAGAGCCACTTTAAACTTATTCAAACTTTTTGGAGAAGGCGTTGGGAAATACTTCCTTCCTTTTGTCGGAGTTTATTTAATATTTTTTGTTATACAGGCAATTGCAACACCAATTGTGTATTTTCTTGGAGTAAATATCATTGGTGGACTTGATGCAACATCAATGCAGCATTTACAGGAACTTACAATTAACACTGAACTTGCAGCAAATCAAGGTATGCCTGCATTTATTGACAAATTATCAATTGAACAAATCATTTTCTTTGGGAAATGGAGCTTGCTTTTTATGAGCGTAACGTCAATTGTGATGTATTTTTTAATGTTTTGGATTCCAGAAATTATTTGTTGTACCCAAAATCCGCTTGTTGCTTTGTGGCGTTCAATCGTAAAACTCTTCAAAGACTTTTTTACAACAGTTAGACTTTACATAATTCTATGGTTTGTCGGATTTATGCTTTTATTTATTAATACATTTGCCGTCATAAACCCATTGGCATATATTATTATGAGCATTGTATTGTTCTATTATTCTGTCTATTTAGTCGTTTTAATTTTTCTATACTTCAACAGAAAATATATAGGAAAAACTGATGAATAAGGTCATTGCAGTCGTTGGAGCAACCGCAAGCGGGAAAACTGCTTATGCAATAGAACTTGCAAAACGCATCGGGGGTGAAATTATCTCAGCTGATTCCAGACTCGTTTATAAAGGTATGGATATTGGAACGGCAAAACCTACAATCGAAGAAAGAGAAGGAATTCCACATCATTTAATTGATATTGTTGAACCGGAAGAAAATTATTCTGCCGGTTGGTATGCTAAAGATGCGAGGAAATGTATTAAAGATATTATTTCAAGAGGCAAAACACCTATCATCGCAGGAGGTACAGGGTTATATTTCAAAATTTTATTAGAAAACTATGACTTGCCAGAAATGAATGCGGATTATGAATTGCGAAATGAACTTTCTGCGAAATCTTTTGACGAATTGTTTGAAATACTATCAAAACTTGATAAAAATGCCGCAAATTCTGTCGAACAAAATGATAAGAAAAAACTTATCCGATATATTGAAATTGTCAAACATACCGGCAAACCTCTCCACCTTGCACGAGGAATTAAAACAGAAAAAGAGTTTAATGTTGAATGGATTGGGCTAAATTACCCAAGAGAAGAACTTTATGACAGGATTAACAGGCGAGTTGATTTAATGATTGAGCAAGGTTTAATTGAAGAAACGCAAAAACTTCTTGAAAAACATGGTAGAATTCCAAACATTGTTGACACTATCGGATATCGAGAGGCGATTTCATACCTTGATGGAGAATTGAGTCTTGATGAAGCAAAAGATAAACTTAAACAAAACACAAGAAATTATGCAAAACGGCAATTGACTTGGTTTAGAAAGAACGAAGAAATCAAGTGGAATTGTTATCCGGAAAGAAAGAAAAAATAATTTTGTGATAAAATATTTCACAGAGGGATATGATGATGAAAAAATTTTTGAAATATACAGGTATTACAATTGTTTCTATTCTTGCGACTTTGTATGTTGCTTTTTTGGTTGTGCCTTTATTTTTGACTGGTTTAATAAATTCTTACAGTGATGAGATTTCGGCAATAATTGAAAACTCATGCGGTTTTAAAGTTAAATTTGAAAATATGCAAATTGTATCAACTCCCAAACTTACGCTTGGCGCAAAGGCTAAACATGTTGATGTTGCACTTCCAAATAACGATAAATTATTAACCGCAGATAATGTTCAAGCCAAAATGTCACTAATTCCTCTTTTGGCTAAAAATATTGAAATAGACATGGTTGGTGCCGAAAATATTAATGCTAATCTTAAAGTAAAAAAAGATGGAAAATTTTTGATTGAAGACTTTATTACTCAAACCCAGAACAATACGGAAAAACAGCCTCAAACAATGACGCCCCCTTCATTTGGACTCAAACTATCAAACCATCTCCCAAACATTATTGTAAATAATTACAACATCTCATTCATCGATATTCTAACAGACAAGGCTTATTCAATATTTGGAAATAACCTTTCTATAAGCGATTTCATATTAAATAAAAAAATAAAAGTCGCAGTTGATGGTAAAGTTCAATTGCAAGACAAAGAACAATTTAGTTATGATATCAAAGTTTTGAACAAAATTATGCCTGATGTCGACCTCAATGACCTTGTTTTTGCACCAGCTGATAACGAAGAAAAAACTCCACAAGATATCAATTTTAATATAATAGACATATTTAAAGCAATTTATAAAAATCAACTTACTGCAGATATTAAAGGCGACATCAAAACTGATGGAACACTTGATGACTTAGACATGATAGGTGTTTTGAATGTTACAAATCTAGGTATAGAAGTTGATGGAAAAAAATTACCAGAAAGCACTGCTGATTTCAATTTCAAAAACAACGGCATAAAAATGTATGCAAAATTATACACCGCAAAAGATGAATTAACAGAACTTATTGGGGACTTCAAAACAGGAAAACACCCTAAAATAAGTTTGAACTGCAAATCTAATGCAAAATTTAATAGTTTAATTGATTTAATAGATAGTGTTGCAAAATCCTTTGATTACAACGACTTAGACACTTTGAGTGCAACAGGCGGAATTAATGCTGATTTCACAATCAAATCTAATTTGAAAAACATTGAATCTTCAGGATATTTAAAAATTCCATCTGCCTCTTTGGCTTACAAGCTCTATAACGCTTATGTAAACAATATCAGTGCTGATATTGATTTTGCAAACAATATGGTGAATATCAAAAAAGCAGGTTTGTCGGTTCTAGGCCAACCACTAAGTATCAAAGGTTCGATTTCTCATGAAGCAGACGCAGATATTACCGTTATTGCGGACAGACTTCAGTTAAGAGGGTTATTACTCGCTCTTGGACAAATATCTTTGTTGAAAGAAAACAAGATTAATAGCGGAACTTTGTCTATGAATACGTCCTTAAAAGGCAAACTCGACAAAATTGTTCCGAAAGTTAATCTAAGTATTGATAATGTTAATGTAAAAAACGTTCCATCTAACACAACAATTACAATGCTAAATTCAAAAGTTGATTTAACAACTGATGGCAAAAAAATCGACGGACTTGTAAATCTTAACAACGCCAAAGTTATTAACCCTATGGCAAGAATTACGGCTCCATCTGCAAAAATTACCTTTGGCGAAAAAGATATTAATATCAACAATGCCTATATTTTATTGAACAATTCTCGAATTGATATTACGGGAAAAGTCAATGATTACACAAACAAGAACCTTAAATTCAATATCAATGCAAAAGGAAATCTTCTTGCAACAGATATTCGTTCAATGATTCCGGCAGATATGCGCTCTATGGTTAGTGCAAAAGGCAAATTGCCGCTATCGGTTAATGTTATCGGAAACGACAAAACTCAAGATGTCACATTCAATTTGACAGCAAATCCAACAAATTATGTTTCTATTGTGTCAGTTGATCAATTACGAGGCAAAACAACAGCCATAAAGGGAAATGTAAAAATTAATGGCGATAGCTTGAAATTTTCAGACACTGGAATTTATGCCAATGGCGCTAACATTGCGACTTTAAAAGGCGGTATAAACGATTTAACCAAATCTCAAAAACTTAACCTAAATGTCACAACACCAAGCAACATCGCATTTGTAATCCCTGGATTTAACAAGTCAAAAGTTGTAGCAAGCGGGAACATTGATGTAACAGGAGTTGCAGCAAACCCAATTTTAAAAGGCTCTGTTTCAATCCCTTCAATAAAAATTCCGGAAGCTACTGTTACAATGACAGATATGCAAGTTAGTCTAAATGGACCAATTGCCAAAGGGAAAGGTACTTTGAAGAAATTTGTTTCCGGAGGAATTGTCGCAGAAAATCTTGCATCTGACCTCAATCTTACGAATAATGTATTTTATTTAAAAAATCTGACAGGTGACGCTTTTTCCGGAAAAGTAAACGGGAACATTTCTTTCAACATCACAAATGGGCATATCGGAGTTGTGTTCAAAGGCACTGGCATGAATGCAGAAAATGCAATCGCTGGTGCTGCCGGACTTAAAAACGCTCTATCTGGCAAATTGGACTTCAACGCAAATGTAACACTCCATGGCACAACTGATATTGAAATGATGAAGAATTTGAAAGGGAAAGCTAGTTTCAAAATTTCTGACGGCTCTTTTGGGAATATCGGACGTTTTGAAAACTTCTTGTTTGCTCAAAACTTACAACAAAACAGTATTATCAAAGCAGCTGTAAATTCAGTCAAATATTTGCCGGCTATTAAAAATACAGCACAATTCAAAACAATTTCCGGCAATATGACATTCAACAACGGCTGGGCGACATTAGCACCTGTAAACACCTCAGGACCTAGCATGGCATACCACATTACTGGAAAATACAATTTGCTAAATGCGACAGCAAATGTTATTGTCTTGGGACGTTTGTCTGCGGAAGTCGTGTCAGTACTTGGACCACTCGGAGATTTGTCCGTAACTAAATTAACATCATATATCCCTAAATTTGGAACAGCGACAGGAAATATAATAAATGCACTTACAACAAACCCTAAAGGAGAAAATATCGCAGCAATCCCAGCATTATCAACAGGGAACAAAAACTATAAAGATTTTAAAGTTGTCTTTAATGGAGGTGTAGAAAGCAGAAGTTCTGTAAAATCTTTCAAATGGCTTTCAACCTGTGATATGTCGGCAATCAAAAAAACAACGATGAAAGAACAGGTTAAAGAAACAAAACAAGCTGTTAAATCTGCTATTCAAGAGAAAAAAGAAGCTTTTAACAATCACATGACAGAACAAAAAACTCAAGCCGAAGAATCTAAACAACAGATGCAAGACGCCGTCCAAGGTTTAAAAAACTTGAAAAACCTGCTTAAATAAAATAAGACATAAAAAAATGTGGAGAAATGAAATCTCCACATTTTTTTATTTATAAAAATTATCTATACATTAATATCAATTGATGTGCTACCAAATTCTTTTGCTTGTCCATCAACAATTTCTTTCATTCTTTTGGCAGTAATTGCGTAGTGATTAGAGTTTTCTGCATCAATAGCACCTGCAAATTTTGCAGCAGTAGTGCAAAGATCAGAACGTTTTGTTACCAACAACTGTCTAGCTTTGTTGAAATTAGCTCTTTGACTTGCAATATCACCAACTTCTTTACCTACAATTGATGCGCAAGTTTTATTAACTGATTTTGTATTACCAGCATAACAAGCTGACATAATAGACATTACATCGCTAAATGGATACTTTTTACCAAAAGATGTGGCTTGGGATACAGAATTGAAATTTGAATTAACTTGCATAAATTTATCTCCTTTTTATATGGAGCTTTAAAAGTCGTAAAATATTTATTTTGTTATTATAAACAAATTATTTACAAATATTTACAATTTTACTTTGATTTCTTTCAGTTGTTCAATATATTTCAATGCATAAGTTGCCCCAATTGCGCCATCAGAAGCCGCTGTCACAACTTGTCGAAGTGGCGTGTTGCGCACATCTCCAATTGCATAAACTCCATCAACAGATGTTGCCATAGTCGTATCTGTAATAATAAATCCATATTTATCTTGATTTAATTGACCTGAAAAAAGCTCTGTATTCGGAGAAATTCCAATATATGGGAAAATGCCATCAATTTTTAATTCAGACATTTTATCTGTTTGTAAATTCTTTAAAACAATTGATTTTACAATACTTTCTCCTTGTATTTCAACCACAATCGAATTCCAAATAAATTCAATTTTAGGATTTTTAAAAGCTCTTTCCTGAATAATTTTATCAGCGCGCAATTTGTCTCGTCTGTGGATCACATAGACTTTTTTAGCAAATTTTGTCAAATACATTGCCTCTTCTATTGCAGAATTTCCACCACCGACAACTGCAACAATTTTATCTTTGTAAAACGCACCGTCACAAACAGCACAATAGCTAACACCTCGTCCGACAAACTCTTTTTCGCCCTTTACACCAAGTTTCATCGGTTGAGCTCCAGTTGCAATAATTATTGATTTTGCCGAAAATTCATATTCTTTTGTATAAATTTTCTTTTTAGCTAAATCTATTTTTGTAATTTCCTGCATCGGAAACTTTTTAACTCCAAATTTATCAGCGTGCTCTTCAAATTTTTCCATTAAATCATACCCACCAACAAGCTGAAATCCCGGATAATTTTCGAGTTCAAGGTAGTTTGAAGGTTGTCCACCTAGCATATTTATATCCACAATTGCTGTTGAAACAGCTCCTCGTGCTGCGTAAATCGCTGATGAAAATCCGGCAGGTCCTCCTCCTAATATCACAACATCAAAATTTTTCTTTTCCATAAAATCTATTCCCCTGTAATGCTCATGCCGGAAATTTTTTCACCTTGCAGAATATAAACTGCTGTATCTTTGCGAGTTAGCGAATTATCCTTGTATGAATATGTTTCAAGCGTCAAATAATTTACTCCTGTAAAGGTATTTCCAACCAATTTTAAATCCACTGTATCTGTTAATTTTTTATTTCCGTCATAATCTCCTGATTTTGTAAATCTTATCAAGTTTCCTTCAACATAATCAAGCTTAACTGTCGCACTAGCACCAGTAAACGGATTGTTTAAATTTATGACGTCACCTGAGCGTGATAAGTTCCAAAAATCTACCGCTTGCGGTTTAAAATAAACAGAACCGGACTGTTTATCGAGTTTTGCAACCACTCGCCAACTTCCGTAAAAAGAATTTGGGACAGCTCCAACTTTAGAAACGCCAGCCTTGAGAGTTTCAGCAGACACAAATGTTCCACAAAGTAAAACGAATATAATAAACAATCTTTTTAACATATTTATCATTTAATCATTCTACAACAAATTTCAAGAAAAACGTCAGTTGTCTATACTATTTCTTCCAACGTATTGAAAATTTTATCAGTAATTTCTTGAATATATTCTTGCGACACCATGCCATTGATAACAGCGTCAGAAATCTGATAAGCCGGACGAATATATTGTTGCGCTGTTCTATTTACATCTTGGAACTGCAAATCAGCAGCTGCACCGGTTTTTCCTCGAAGTTCTGCACGTTTGTACCACCTGTCTTTAATAACTTCTAGTGGAGTAAAGACATAAACCTTAACGTCCATAATATCTCGAACGCCTTCATTCAACACATACAAACCTTCAGTCAAAACAACTTTCGCCGGTTTTTTAATATCTCCGTTCGGATCGGACACACACGTTACAAAATCATATCTTGGAGATGTGATAGCATGCCCAGCTTTTAGTTGTACCAAATGACTTTTCATTAAATCCAAATCAATTGCATCAGGAGTGTCAAAACTAAACCCTGTTTTGAATAACTCCTCATAACTTCCAGCTTCTTTTAATTCTTTGGAAGTATCTTTGTAATAGTCATCGCAACGAATTACAGTATAAATTCCTTCTTTTTTATCTTTAATACATGCTTTAATTGTATTATCAACAAAAACAGTTTTTCCGGAAGCACTTTCGCCTGTAATACCAATAAGAAAAGTTTTTTTCTTTTCTTGAACAACTTTTCTTGCAATGTTCAAAATTAAGTTGTCTGATGTTTTCAAAAATAACGGCTGAGGCTGGTGTTTATCTTCCTCTAAAATTTTTTTCAAAGACTCTACTATCTGTGATATTACTTCCATATCACGTCTGCTTGAATAATAGTCATAACTTGTTAGAAAATCTGTGGTCATTCTATTCCCCTATATTTCTAATATTTTACATTAAACCAAAATTATTTTGTAGAATTGCTAAATTTTGTAACAAAATTATTTAAATTGTTAAAGTTTGTTCGAAAAAATGCCGTTATGGGAATATGTGAAGTAGATTTGCATTATTGCAAAGTAATTTAAAGGAGATATGAGAATATGTATCATGACGAAATTTTTGAAAACGCACTAAAAGATGTTAAAGAAGAAAGCTACAAAGCTTTAAAAGACGAAATTTCCACAATGGAAAAAACAATCGACAAATTTTTAAACTTATTACTAGGAACAACTGCAAGTCGTGCAGAACGTGATTTTAATGTTTCTGCTGTTTAAAATTTCAATAAAAAACTTGTTAAATGTAAAAGAACCGTCAGAAATGGCGGTTCTTTTACATTTAAAATTTTATTTGACTTACCAGTTTAGATAAAGATTTTGTCCGTAATTATAAATATCTTGTCCTGTACTATAAACACCTTGCAAAGCCGGTTTTGCTGAAATATTTTGAAGAATTCCGTTTATTTGGTTAAGGAACGGATCTTCAGATCCTTGAATTGTTTGACCACCAAGGCTTCCATCAACTGTTGAACTGTGCGCAACAGATTCTTCTCTTTCAGAAACCAATTGTTCAAATGAGTCAAGAATTTCTTGAGATGACCAACCACCTTCCTCATTTGCCTTATCACTAGCTTGAGAAATCAATTGTTCCATAGCTTCATCTGATGAGCCGGCTGTTTGAGCCGCTTCTTGTGCAACTTTTTTATTTTTTGCATTTTGTTCTTCTGCATATATTTGAGCTTCTGATTTATTTAATGAATCCTTTTCTCCGGTCACTTTATCCATAACTTTACCAGCAGCTTTTGATGCTAACCAGCCACCGATAAGTCCACCAACAAAACCGATCACGCCGCCAACAACGTTTCCAATTCCTGGGAACACTGACCCAACAGCTGCACCTGTTGCAGCCGCACCTGCAGCATAACCGAGAACACTTGCTCCGACCTTGACACCAGATTTTACAAGTTGCTTATTACCTCTGCTAGAATCAATTTTATAAGCTGCAACAACATCAGGAATTTCCATAACCCCTTCAATTACAGCCATCAATCCTGTTCCGCCTTTAACGAATTTTTTAGCAGATCTTAAAGCATTAGCACCTTTTACTGATTTTAGCATTTTGCTTTCAAATTTATATCCGCCGGTTTTAGATTTCAACCAATGCTTAGCGGCCCCAAATTTTGAAGTTGGTTTAAGCAAGCCCTTTTCCATTGCAGAACTTACTCTTGCATCGCCCTTACGCATTGCTTCATATATTTTCTTGAGCTGAGCTTTTAATTCTGAACCTGTCATTTTTTTAGCTTTTGCTTCTTCAATAAGTTTTCTTGCTTCACCATAGTATTTAGAACTACATTGAGCATTTTGATATTTTATTAAATCTTTACCTTGGAGTTTTGAAACATCTTGATTAATGTCATAGCTTGGGATTATACCATTTAGGTTTTGAACTCTATTAAACATTTGTTTGTTTTTCAAAGTCAACCATCTGCTATTTGGATCTTTCAAATATTGCAGAGCTTGTTTTGCTTGCGCATTTTGAGCGTCCAAAAACGCTTTTGCTTGAGACCAGCTAGTCCCTGGGTTTTGTTGCATATATTGCCAAATAGAATAAGGTTTTCTAGCCCAGTTTGCAACAATTGGAGCACCAACCATAAAAGGTACACCATATAAAATATTTTGTCCAAGTTCTTGAATTTCGTCTTGAGTTGTCTTTGCAGGTAGTTCTTCTTGCACGTCATAGACATAGTCCGCAACACGCTGAATAGAAGCCTGTCTTGTTGCATCAACAGTCGTCATAAAAATTTTCCCTTTTTAATTCCCCGTATATATTATATAAAAATTATTTACATCTTAAATTGCTTAAATATATGAAGCATATTAAGAATTGTAAACAAAAAACCTCTTCAATAAGAAGAGGTTTTTAATACATCTAACAAGTATAATTTAATTTTCCGAACGGATTACTATTCATACCTGACATATTTGCCATAAAATCATCACTCATTGCGCCACTACTACCATACAATTGGTGTTGCATTGCCATCAATTGTTGTGGAGTTATTGTCGGAGTTGGGATATTCATTTGCGGAATAGTTGTATTCTGAGCAAGTTGTCCGGCTTCAGAATTTTGTCCAACCTGTGGAATTTGCGCACCTTGCTGCTGCATTGCTTGAGCCATCGCTTGTTGCTGTTGTTCTTCCGCCTCTGCTTTCTTTTCAGAATAAGATTTTCCAACAACTTTGCTCATAAGCCCATCGCCAACCATATAACCTACTAAACCGCCAATTAATGCGCCAATACCTGGAATTGGAATAAGTGCTTGACCGATTGCTGCGCCAGTCATGCCGGCACCTAGACGAAGTCCTGTTTTCCCAACTTCTTTTACTCCGCCCAAGAAGCCTAAGTCTTTAAATGCAGAATAGATATTAGGAAGTTCTGTTACAGCAACCATCAAAGTTCCTATTAATGGCATTCTTTTGCCCAAACCGCTTAATGCACCTTTGGTTTGTGCCCAGTATTTTGACAAACCTGTCTTTCCGGCTTTTTGGGCAAGTTGTCCTCCGACTTTCCAACCTTGGCTAATTTTATGAGGAGTAGTTTTTAGAGCTTTCCAAGTGCTTTTCCAGAAGTTTCCATCTCGTTCAAGCATTTTAGCATTATGCTGTTCAGAAGCCAAAAAGCCTTTTTTAGTCCCTTGCCAAACTGAACTAAAATACCCTTGACTGCCTCTGTTTTTTACTGTTTCTTTTAATGCTTTGGTAAAAGCTTCATTTCCCGTTCCCAAAACAAAATCAGGATACATTTTTATACCACGCATTACATAAGAACCAATTGAACTAACGTTCATAATTAACCTACCTATTTTTTACCTACCTTACATATATAAAAAAGTTTTGGTTTACAAAATTGCTTTTCTAACAAATTTTATTAAGTTTTGTTAACAATAGGTAAAAAACAAAACATAAGCTTATAATAACTTTGGAGGACTAAAATGCACAAAATCACATTAATTAACGGAGATGGGATAGGACCTGAGATTACAGACTCTGTCGTAAAAATCATTGATGCAACGGGGTTAAAAATCAATTGGGATTTACAAACAGCTGGAGCTGATGTAATTGTATCAGAAGGAACGCCCCTTCCAAAACGCGTTTTAGACTCAATAAAAAAAAATAAAGTCGCACTGAAAGCTCCTGTTACAACCCCGATTGGAAAAGGTTTTCGTTCTGTAAATGTACAACTTAGAAAAGAATTAGATTTATACGCAAACCTTCGCCCTTGTAAAAATTTACCAAACATAAAAACAAAATTTGATAATGTTGATATCGTCGTTGTACGTGAAAATACAGAGGATTTGTACGCAGGAATAGAACGTCAAGTCGACAATGACACAGCCGAAAGCATTAAAATCATTACACGTAAGGCATCTGAACGAATTTCAAAATTCGCATTTGATTATGCTGTAAAAAATAATAGGCACGAAGTTTGTGTGATCACAAAAGCTAATATAATGAAGCTTTCCGACGGTTTATTCTTAGAATGTTTTAGAAAAATTTCAAAAGATTATCCGCAAATCAAACCCCGTGAAATCTTGGTAGACAATCTTTGCATGCAACTTGTTCAAAAACCAGAACAATTTGATGTTTTAGTTCTACCGAACCTATACGGCGACATAGTTTCAGACCTTTGTGCCGGATTGATTGGTGGACTTGGAGTTGCGCAAGGTGCCAACATCGGCTTAGATTGTGCTGTATTTGAACCTGTTCACGGCTCTGCCCCTGATATTAAGGGACAAAACAAGGCAAACCCAACAGCACTTTTACTTTCTGCAATAGAAATGCTCAAATATATTGGAGAAACAAGTGTAGCAGAACAGATTAACAAAGCAGTATTCAAAACACTTACTGATGGGATTTGTACTGTCGATATCGGCGGAAGCGCAACAACTACAGAGTTTACAGAAGCTATAATTAAAAATATTATAAATTATAGCAAATAAAATTTCCTCCCTAGGTTGGAGGGCACAGTTCTTTGCGAGCTTGTGCAAGCATTAGAAATGCGAGAGAGGGATTAATTATTAGGGATAATAATATTTTTTCTGAATTTCTTCTGTAACTTCAAGCACTTTACGCTTAAGCGCCTCATAGTCAGAATTATTCTCGATAACATAATTCCAATCTTTAACATCATCAAGTCCGACTTCTGTAATATCGTCTTCTCCGATAAGCTGTCCCCTATTTGCTCGAACATCACGTGTAGCTTCAATTCTTATCGAAATTGCACCTGCATTTTTGAAAACAGAATATTCATGCGGAATTCTAACATCAGTGACAACAATATTTCCGTCCTGTTCAATAATTTTTTCGAGCCAATAATCAGGACTCTGTGAGCGTCCCCAATTCCCGAGAGTAATTAAATCCGCACGATATTTGGCTTTGTTCTTTTCAATTTCGTCATAAGTCAAACCTTTTTCTTTTCCATAAGTTAATTTAATTATGTCACCCATCGCACATCTATGAAATTCCGGCATGGAATCAAGCAAAATTTTTGCGGCTGTATCTTTGCCTGCGTACTGTTTTCCGGAAAATATTATAATTTTATCTGCCATAATTTCTCCATTCACTATCCTTAATATTTTTAACATAAAATTTGCAATTATGCTATGTTCGTCGTAGCATGGATAAGCACGTAAATATTTGTGCGTGCAAATAAGTGTAATTAGTACAATTGTATTGGAATATGTTATGGCTTTAAATTTTCAAGAACTAGTTTTTAATTTACAAAAGTTTTGGTCGGATTACGGCTGTATTATTCAACAGCCTTATGATATAGAAAAAGGCGCATCTACAATGAACCCTGCAACATTTTTGCGTTCATTGGGACCTGAACCTTGGCACACTGCAATGATTGAACCTTGCAGACGTCCGACAGATGCAAGATATGGTGAAAACCCTAACAGATTAGGACATTATTATCAATTTCAGGTTATCTTGAAACCATCTCCTGACAATGCGCAAGAACTTTATTTGCAAAGTTTGGAAGCAATGGGAATTGACCTGAAAGAACATGATGTCAGATTTGTTGAGGACAACTGGGAATCTCCAACCCTTGGTGCTGCCGGTGTAGGCTGGGAAGTTTGGCTTGATGGCATGGAAATAACTCAGTTTACTTATTTCCAACAAGTTGGCGGAGTTGAAGTTAAACCGGTTGCACTTGAATTGACTTACGGTTTGGAACGTATCGCAATGTATCTTCAAAACAAAGAATCTGTTTACGATATTATGTGGAACGATACATTAAAATATGGTGATATTTACCTACAAAACGAAATTGAACAATCTAAATACAACTTTGAAGTTAGTGACTCAAAAGCTTTATTCACAGCATTTGATTTGTATCAAAAAGAAGTTGATAATTGTATTAATGCAAAACTTGTTTTGCCGGCTTATGACTACGTTTTGAAATGTTCTCATACATTCAATTTGCTTGATGCAAGAGGCGTAATCAGTAAAGACGAAAGAATTAACTTTATTAACAGAGTTAGAACAATGGCATCTGCTGTTGCTAGACTATATGTAGCACAAAGAGAAGAAATGGGATTTCCTCTTTGTAAAAAATAACAATATAACAACATAAGGAAGATAGATGGCTGAAAAATTTCACCGTGCGACATTTACTCGCAACTTTTTAAAGACAATTACAAGGATTAAAAATCCTGATGAAATGCTTGCAGAAGCAAAGGCTGAGGGGTTAGAAAAGACCCTTGGTGTGTTTGACTTAATAATTCTTGGTGTAGGTGCGATTATTGGTTCAGGAATTTTTGCAGTAGTCGGAATTGCCGCTGCCGGAAGCGCTGATGGTTCATCTTTGGGAGCCGGACCTGCTCTTGTAATCTCAATGATAATCGCAGCGTTTGCGTGTATTTTTTCAGCATTATGTTATTCAGAATTCGCAACAATGATTCCAGTTGCAGGTGGTGCTTATACATACACTTTTGCAACATTAGGCGAGTTTGCGGCTTGGATGGTCGGTTGGGTTTTGATGCTTGAATACGCTATCGGATTTATTGCCGTAGCTTGCGCTTGGTCAAACCACTTTGTCCAATTTTTAAGCGGTTTTGAACACGTTTTGCCGGCATGGTTGGCTCACCCACCTGTTTGGTTAGTAAATGACAGTTTTTCTGCTGCAAAAATCGTTGCAGATAATCCTACAACACATATTCCAACATTGTTTGGATTACCTATTTGCATTAATTTACCGGCAATTCTTATTGTCTTACTCATCACAATGATTTTGGTAAAAGGGACAAAGGATTCTACCAAAATGGCTGGGGTAATGGTATTTATTAAACTTGCGGTAATTGCGTTATTTGTCGTTGCCGGAGCATTCTTTGTAAGACCTGAAAACTGGACTCCATTTGCTCCACACGGTGCAGCAGGAATTTTTGCAGGTGCATTTTTAATATTCTTTGCATACATCGGATTTGATGCATTGGCAACAGCTGCAGAGGAATGTAAAAACCCTCAAAAAGATTTACCTATCGGGATTATCGGATCTTTAATAATTACAACAATCGTGTACGTTTTAGTTGCACTTGTTTTGACAGGTTTGCAAGACACATCTGGAGCTGTACCTATGGCATTTTTGAAAGCTCCTATGGCTTATTGCATGACTATGTTAAAAATGAACTGGGCTGCAGGTTTAATCTCTATAGGTTCACTTGCCGGCTTAACATCAGTGTTATTGGTATTAGAAATGGCTGCAACAAGAATTTTGTATGCAATGAGCAGAGATCATTTCATTTCTCAAAGATTTCAAAAACTTCACCCAAAATTCCACACTCCGGCTCTTTTGACTTGGACTGTCGGTTTATTGGCAATTGTCGGAATTCTAACACTTAACCTTGATGTTGCGGCAGAACTTTGCAACTACGGAACATTCACATCTTTCATTATAGTATGTGTTGCTGTTTTGATTTTGAGAAAAACAGATCCTGACAGACCAAGACCGTTCAAGGTTCCGTTTTCCCCTGTAACTCCAGCATTAGGAATTATTTGCTGTGGCGGATTGATGATTTACAAATCAATGCAACCATCAGGCTCAGCTTTGTTATTCCCAGTATGGTTAGGGTTTGGCGCAATTATTTATTTGCTATACGGTTTTGTAAAAAACAGACTTAACGAAAATAAAATTCATATTGAAAAAGTAGAACAGAAAAAACAAGAAATGATGAAATAATGGAATTAAAATCAATCATAAAAAATGCTTTAAAAAAGAAAAGCCCCGACGAATTAATAGCTGTGAGCAAAAAATCAGAGTTAAAAAAGACTTTAAACGTATTTGACTTGATTGTTCTCGGAATTGGAGCCGTTGTTGGAACAGGCATCTTTACGATTATCGGAACTGCAATTCAAGGCGGTCCTGAAAGCGTTGGTGCAGGTCCTGCAATTGTAATTTCAATGGTTTTGGCAGCAGTTGCATGTGTTTTTTCAGCCCTTTGCTATTCGGAAATTGCAGCAATGATTCCGGTTGCTGGAAGTGCTTACACATACACTTACGCAACAATGGGCGAATTTATGGCCTGGCTTGTTGGTTGGATTTTAATGCTTGAATATGCTATCGGAAACATAACCGTAGCTTGCGCTTGGACAGGGTATTTTGTCCAATTTTTGAAAGGATTTAAGCATATTTTACCTGCATTTGTTGTTAATTTCCCATTGTGGTTGAGAAATGATTATCGCTTTATGCTTTCATATTGCGACAAGTTTGGACTTGATCCTCATACTCAAATGCCATTTTTATTTGATAAAATTCCTGTTGCAATAAATTTACCTGCAATGGTAATTGTGCTTTTATTGACTATATTATTGATTAAAGGCGTCAAAGAATCTACAAGATTTGCAAGTATTATGGTTGGTGTGAATATGTTTATGATAATTTCATTTATTATTGTCGGAGCATTTTACATTAAGCCTGAAAACTGGACACCATTTGCACCAAACGGTTTTGAAGGCGTGTTTATGGGTGCATTTTTAATCTTTTTTGCATATATCGGATTTGATGCGATCTCCACAACTGCAGAAGAAACTGAAAATCCGCAAAGGGATTTACCTATTGCAATTCTTGGAACTCTTATAATTTGTACAATTTTATATGTTTGTGTTGCTCTTGTTTTGACTGGGAATGTTCCACTAGGACATATTGATATTCAGGCTCCAATCGCCCATGCAATGAGAGCAATCGGAATGGATTGGTTTGCCGGTTTAATATCTATCGGAGCACTTTGTGCTTTGACATCTGTGCTTTTGATTTATCAATTAGGAACAACAAGAATTTTGTATGCAATGAGCAGAGATAGATTTTTGCCTAAATCTTTGAGATTAATCCACAAAAAATATAGAACACCACACGTTTTAACTTGGGTTTCAGGAGCCATTGTTATTGTATGTGCATTATTTATGGATTTGAATATTTCTGCAGAACTTTGCAACTTTGGAACATTCACATCTTTTATAATAATCTGTATTGCGGTTTTGATTTTAAGAAAAACAGATCCAGACAGACCAAGACCGTTTAAAGTTCCATTTTCACCTGTATTTCCAATTTTGGGAATAATTACATGTGGTGGGTTAATGATATTTTCAATGAAATTTCTAACAACATCATCATTGTACTTTCCACTTTGGTTGTTAATAGGAGTCTTAATTTACGTCGGATATGGCTACAAGCAAAAACGTCTTGAGGAACAACAAAAAATGAAAAGAACTCCAAAGCAAAAAGTAACTCTTTAATTTGAGAAATAAGATTTATATAAACCCCACCTCAGTTTTTGGGGTGGGTTTTATTAAGAAATTACAAAATCTTTTCCATTCCGATTTTTTGAACTTTTAGACCGATTTTTTCGTAAAACTTTAATGCACTTTCATTCCAAGCCCAAACATTCAGGGTAATATTGTAATAACCATTTGTTTTGGCATAGTTCAAAACATACTCATACAACTGTTTTCCAACATGTTGTCCTCTTGCCTTTTCATCAACACACAAATCATCAATATAAAGAGTTTTAACATCAGTCATATTATTATTATTTAGATGTTGTTGATGAATACAAAAAGCATATCCAACGAGTTCTGCACCAATCATTGCAATAAATACAGGAGTTTTAGGATTTGCAATAATCTCTTTTAACTCATCATCAGTATATTTTTTTGCGCCTTTTTTGAACAAATCAGGACGAACATCAGAATGAATTTTATGCACTTCATACAACAATTTATCAATCTGCTCAATATCTGTTTCAATCGCTTTTCGAATTTTTATTTCTTGCATAAATCGACAACGCCTTCCTGCTTTTTATTCAAAATAATTAATTTTCATTGCGTTGCGAACATTGTGAAGAGTTTGTGCGGCAACTTCTTTGGCAGCAAGCGAACCTTTTCTCAAAATTTCGTAAACTTCCGGAGTTTTTTGTTCCCAAAGTTTTCTACGTTCTCTAATAGGTGCAAGCTCTTTTTGAATAACATTATTCAGGAATTTCTTAACCTTAACGTCACCAAGTCCGCCTCTTTGGTAATGCGCTTTTAATTCATCTAAATTTTTATACTCAGGCAAAAATTCGGCAAAATCTTCATCTTTACAGAAAGCATCTAGATATATAAATACAGGGTTATCCTCTGTATTCCCCGGATCTTCTACTCGCAAGTGGTTTGGATCAGTATACATAGACATAATTTTTTTACGAATATCTTCCGGTTCATCTGACAAGTAAATACAATTACCAAGAGATTTGCTCATTTTTGCCTTGCCATCAAGCCCAGGAAGTCTAAGACAAGCACTATTTTGAGGGAGCATAATGTTCGGTTCAACAAGAGTTTCGCCATAAACATTATTAAAACGGTGTACAATTTCACGACACTGTTCAAGCATCGGTTTTTGATCTTCTCCGACAGGAACAGTTGTTGCGCCAAAAGCTGTGATATCGGCTGCTTGACTTATTGGATAAACAAAGAAACCAACAGGGATATTCATCTCAAAATTTCTCATTTTGATTTCTGTTTTAACAGTCGGGTTTCTTTGAACTCTAGCAACTGTTACCAAATTCATATAATAGAAAGTCAATTCAGTTAATTCCGGAATCATTGATTGAATAAGAATAGTAGATTTTTCAGGATCAATTCCACAAGCCAAATAGTCAAGCGCAACTTCAATAATATTATCTCGAACTTTTTGTGGATTTTCTGCGTTATCCGTAAGCGCCTGAGCATCAGCAATCATAATGAAAATTTTATCAAAATTCCCTGTATTTTGAAGTGCAACTCTTTCTCTTAAAGAGCCAACGTAATGTCCTATATGCAAGCGTCCTGTAGGTCTGTCACCTGTTAATATTACTTTTCCCATCTATATACAGCCTTTCTAATATCTATGCCTTTATTATCTAATAGATGTAGACAAATTGTCAACAGATATAAAATAAAATTTTCCTGTAATATAATGTAATAAACTAGCAAGTTTAGTGGTTTTCAAGCTTTTCTTCCTATATACTGGCAAAAAAAAAAGGAGTATCTATGCGTATTTCGCAAATCCAGTTAAATTTAATAAAAAACAACAACTTTATACCTAATAATAATTCTAAAACAAATTATGCCACAAACGACATTAGACCAGAGTTTTCTAAATTGTCAGGGACTGAAATTCCTTTTGGTGCAATTAAAGGGGTGAAACTTTCAAAAAACTCTTTTATAGATGACAAAATGAAACTTTTGCAAACAATTAGATTAATGCAAAATGAAGTTAAAAATCAAAGACTTGTCAATTTAATGAAAGAGCAATATAAAGGTCTTGCAAAAGAATTTAAAACCAGAATAAAACAAAGAGCTCTTGAATGCATAAAAGAAAATCCTTCTATTACATCACAAGATGAGCTTCTAAATTTTGTATTATGGAGAATTAAAGATTTAATAACTAACACTTATGAAACATTATATAAAAAAGCAGAGAAAGAACAAAAAATACGACTTGCAAAAGATAAAAATGACTATAATTTGTTAAATAGATTCTACACTGCCGTTGCTAGTGACGATATGAATTTGGATAAAGTTTACAAAAAACATTATTCCCGACTCAATGATATTTCGACAATAGAAGAAGTCAAAGAGGAATTTCCAAAAATCAAACTACCAGCCTCGCCACAAGAAACGATAACAAATAAAATCGTAAACTCTTTTGATAGAGATTTTATAGAAGATTTCGTTGAAACTTTTGTTGACATTGAGAATCCTCAGGCTGTAAAAAGTGAAGCTGTAAAAACCTTATTGGCAGAACTGCGCTCAAAACTTGATGAAATAGCCCAAACTTCCGGTATAGATAGAGAATTTTTGAAAAAACGTTTTGAAATCGACGTTTATGACAAATTAATAGACAAACTTAAAGTTGCACTAACTTCAGATGATTATTCTTCTTTTCAAACAAAAGAAATAGTTGGGACCAATTTAATATCACCGGAAGAAAAACAATTACTTGGGATTGATTATGACAAGTATGTTTTGAGTGTTCTCAGACAATTATATCTTGAAGGTAAAAAATTATCAGAGATATCTTATAAAGAAGGTGATAGAGTCATTTCACCTCGAACTTTTTCTGACTTACAATATAAATTTGAAAAACCGAACGAAAAAGACAAAGATATCGTTCGAAAAGCTTTAAAAATAAAACAAGCAGAACGCAATTACGAACGCTTTACACCAGAACAACTACAAGCTAGACTTAAGCACTATGGCAACTCAGATTTTGCCGAAAATGAAGAAATTTTAAACCGCCTAATTGATTTTGACTCCTCTCAATTTACAGTAGAAGATAAAGAGGCATTAATTCCATTTTTAAGAATTTTAGATGATGTTAGTGATGAAAAAATAACATTAGAACAAGCAATAAAGTTAATTAAAGAACAAAATTTACAACCACACGGAACAAATAAATTAAACCAAGAAGAAAAAGAAAAATTAGCAGCAAAATTAATCGCAGATAGAAAACAAGTTGCTCAATATAATGATTATTGCAGAAATTTTGACTCAGCAATTGATAAATTATATCAAAACAAACTTGAAGAAGTAGCAACACTTTGTTCTGTATATCGTCCCAAAACAGTTGGAGCCTCAAGAGAAGCTGCAGACGACATTTTAAGAACAATACAAAACCACATTGTAGACGGTTCACTTGTGACTCCAAACAAACTCGAAACAGAGTTAAGAAGCTTGAGTAAATATTTTGAACTAACAACTTACGATAAAGAAAATCCGTTTTTGATTGAAGCAACTAAATTTGCGACAAAAGCAAATGGTTCAGTTGATAAAATTCAAGCCGGCAAATACATTCTTGCAAGAGAAAATATTGCAAATTATCCGGCAAGTCTAAGCTCATATAGCGCAGAGTTTCAAGATGTTGTCACAACAATTAGTCAAAAATATTCACCGCAAGAAGCAGCATTAAAACTTTTAAAATTAGACGATTATATTGAGCTACCCCAAAATGAACGACTTCAAATAACGAAAATATTAGAACATTTTGATTTATCTGGCGAAAACAATGATAAATCAATTGTGGAATCAATTATAAACAATCTTTACGCTAAAAATCCAACAACAATAAAAACTGCACTTAATAAAGAACAGACATTATTCCAAGATTCCGAAATTCTTCCGAGTGCAAAAGAAATGATTTTAGAGGACAAAAAATTTCCACTCTGCTTGGATTACTTTGCAGAATTCGAACGTGCAATGACTCGCGCCGGACAGTTTAAAGAAGATGACGGAATTCAAATTATCGGCTCAAACAACAAAGCGCTCAGGAAGCAATATAAGCAAGAAGTTAAGATATCGAAAGACGAACGCCTATATTCAACAACAGGTAATTACAAATTCGACGTCTACAAACCTGGGCTCCATAAAAACAAAACGACAAGAGCGTAGTTAGATTTAATTACCAGTCATTTTAGTTCATTAACTCCTTAAACAAGCATTAAAAAAGGGCTTGAAACTAATTCTTGCCCTAATAATAGAAAAAACTCCCCAGGTTGGACTCGAACCAACAGCCTACCGGTTAACAGCCGGTTGCTCCGCCATTGAGCTACTGAGGAATATTCTCTTTGCTATATCAGGGTCACCCCTTGCTTATGTACTCATTATAGTATAAAACATTTTTATTGTAAAGTACTTTTTTTAATATTTTTTGTTTTTTATGAAATACTTGATAATTTTACTAAATTTTTAAATTCTTCATACCGTCCTGAAAGCTCTGCAAACGTTCCAATATCAACAATTTCACCATCTTTCATATATATTAACTTATTACATGATTTTAGCGTTGATAATCTGTGTGCAATCGCTAAAATTGTCTTAGATTTGCTAATTTGAGTTAGCATGTCTGTTATTTCATGCTCAACTTGTACATCTAGAGCTGATGTTGCCTCATCAAGTATAATAATTTCAGGATCTCTATAAATAGCTCTCGCAATTGCTAATCTCTGTTTCTGACCTTGAGACAAGCCATTTGAACCAATAAATATATTAGATTCAATTTCTTCAGGATATTCTCTAATTACATCATATAACTGCGCAGCTTTTAAAGCCTTCACAACACCGGCATCATCTATAACTTCGCAGCCCCATGCCACATTTTCCTTAATTGATTTATCCAAAATATTGATTTGTTGAGGGACATACCCGATTAATCGGCGGAATTTCGGATAATTTTCAGGAGTCAATTTCATGCCATCTACAAAGATTTCACCACTATCAGCAGGCAAAAGTCCTGTAAATATATCAGCAAGAGTACTTTTTCCAGCACCAGACAAACCAATAACCCCGATAAAATCACCCTTTTCGATTTTAAAAGAGATATTTTTCAAAACCTGTTTGCCTTCCACATAAGAAAAACAAATATTTTTAAATTCAATAGCATGCCTGAAATCCAACCTTTCACTCGTCGGATATTCAAATTTCTTGAATTTCGCAAGCCCATATTTTTCAAACTGCTCATTGAGTTGTTTCACATAAACCCTTGAAGAATTAATATTTATAATAGATGTTTGAATTCTGTTAAGTGCAGGAGCAACCCTAAACAGAGCGGCTATCACAATAGCAAAAGAAGCTATCAAAACCGTATTACTGCCCTTATTTTGAATAGAGATAATGAATGCCAAAACAAGCAACGATGCAACCATCAACATTTCAACAACATAAGGTGGAATTGTATTAAAAAAATCCAACTTTGTCGTTGTCGAAATTATTTGTTTCGTGTTTTTTAGATAGCTATTAAAAAACAGTTTTTCAGCACACAAAATCTTAACTTCTTTCAAATTTGCCATGCTTTCCAAAAGAGAAATTTTATATTTTTTGCTAATTTTATCAACAGCTTTGCTCAACACAAATATTCGATTTTTTAAAAACTTATTTTGCAAAATCATTGATACAGTTGCAAAAACAATTGTAGCGATTGCGGCAACAGGGAATTTAATAAAGAGTAAACCGATTATCATGACAATAATAACAGCGTTAATAATAAGATTTAAGCCTCTAAGAATAAAACCGTTCACAGCTGCGGCACAAACGCACTCTATGACATAAAGTTTATCCCCTTGAGACGTTTCCATAATATCTTTATAAGGCGCATACAAATAATATTCCATAAATTTTGAAACAATATCTTGAATCCACTCTTTGACAAAACGAATTTGAAAATATTGAATAAAAAGCATGAAAATATTTTTGATAATAAAAATCAAAAGCACAGATAAACCTATAAGCAAGCCGATACTCGTAGAATTTGGAATATCTATACTTAAACGGCTAAATATTGGTAGTTTTTGGATTAACGCATTTGGGTCGACAATAAACATAACAAACGGATAAATCAAAGCAACTCCAAAAAGTTCCAAAAAGCCTGCTGTCATTGAAAGAATACTAAAGAAAAAGAAACCTTTCCCTCTTCCTTTACCAAAATATTTTAAAAATTTCGTATAATTCTCAAGAAACATAACAATCCTTATTAAATAATTAATATATTGTATTTTTTAGCAAAATACTATATAATCATGGTAAAGGAAGGAGTTAATTATGTCAAATCCGATATTAAATGACGACAGATTTTCACCGGAAGAAAGAATTCTTGATGGTGAACCGATGACTATTAATGGAGCAGTAAATAAAATTTTTCTTTTATTTGTATGCTTACTTGCAGGTTGTGCTCTTAGTGTTTATTACCTATTTACAAACCCTGCCGTTGCAGGGCCTCTTGCCGGAGCCGGTGCAATTCTTGCGTTTATCGCTGTAATTATTTGCTGTTTTAATGTAAAAGCTACAAAATATTTGGCAGCACCTTATGCGTTATTTGAAGGTTTAGCTTTAGGCTCTATTTCAGCAATGTTTGAATCTGTTTACCATGGAATTGTAATGCAAGCGATTTTGGCAACTTTTGTTGTTTTATTTGTAATGCTTGGACTTTACAAGGCTAAAATGATTAGATACACAGCAAAATTTCAAGCTGTTTTAACAACTGCAATGTTGTCTATTTTGGCAATATATCTAATTCAATTTGTTGCAACACTTTTCTCTCGTAGCATTCCGCTAATTTGGGACAATGGTATTGTCGGCATTGGATTTAGCTTATTTGTTGTAGCAATTGCGGCTATGAGCTTAATTCAGGACTTTTTCTTTATTGAATCATCATCTGAAAGAATGCTTAGCAAAGATTATGAATGGTTTGGCGCAATGGGCTTAATGATTACACTTGTATGGCTTTACACAGAAATATTAAGACTTCTTGCAAAACTTAATTCTAGAAATTAATTAAGAATGTATTTAAAACAGAAAAAAGGCGTGGATTTTATTCTATGCCTTTTTTGTTGTAGAAACATTTTTCGACAACTCCGCTATAATCTCTTTAATTTCCTCTGAAATATCCTCAATTCCAGTAATATTCTGCCTTACAAGTTGTGCAAATTCAGCCTTTTTAAACTCATGCAACCCTCTATGCTTGAAAAACTCTTCTAAAAACTCAACCTTTGAAGTTGCACTTTCAAGCTCTTCAATCGGAGCAATAGAAATATTTTTTGTTGCATCGTTTAATGCCTTTGTGATAAGTGAATTTGGTAATAAATCCTCAAACTCTCCACATTTAAGAAGATGAATTTCATCAATAGGTCGAAGTTTTGGTTTTATTTCTTCCAAATTTGCCTGAGCATCATTATCAAGCAAAACAAAAATAGGAATTTTTAAACATTCTGCAAATTTATAGAAATACTTCACAACTTGATTTTTGCCACCAGCAGAAATCACATGAATACCATGCTCATTCAAATCAAAATCACAAATTTCTGCAAAAACCGGCAACAGCGTTTCTTCAGTAATCCCCTCACAAAGCAAAACTTTTTTTACAGGATAACCAAAATTTTCTGCAACATTTTGAGGATTTGCAAGCGATTTCAGCCATTTTAAATTGTTTGGAGCATCATTAGGAATAAGTTCAATAAGAGCTTTGTAATTAATTTTGTTTTTAATAAGCTTTTGAGTATTTTCGTTTAAATCAAAAACAGAATTTTCGTAGTCAAACAACTCTTGATTTATTACAAAATCATTTTCCACATCAGATAAAGAGGCATTTATGATATTTTGAGCAAAGTCAACAATTTGCACATAATCCAATTCTTCCAACTCATGTTTTTTAAATTTCGGTTCAACCAGACAATTTACTATAATATCAGAAAACACTCGCAAATACTTTGTTTCCGTATCTTTAAAACGAGTTAGTCTGTCTGCAGATATTAAAAGTTGTTCTTTTGTAAGTGGTTTGAATTTCAATTCGCGATCCTTATTTGTAACATTTGTTAATTATCTTTCTTGAATATAGCAATTTTTTTTACTTTTCATTTTTAGATATAATAGTAGTGGAGTGAAATTGTGTATTCATTAAGTGTAGATAATATTCCATATAACAATTATAACACAGTTAAATCTGTGAAAACTGCAAAAGTTCAAAATAACGTTGCAGCAAATGTTTCTGCACCTAATTTCACCTCAAATCCAATGAGAGCACAAATTCATTTTGGCACAACACAAACAGTTCCAAACATCAGAACAGAGCTTGTTTCTAAGGAAGAGAAAGCTAAATATATAGAACTTACAAGTCTTGTTGATAAAGAAACAAAAAGACAGCTTAACACACTTTTAAAAAACGGGATTTTACTAAATTCGGACTCTAACGACAATTCTACTACTTTAGACAACTTATACAAAATCGCTAAAAACCAAAGAGCACAAGGGTTAAATAACCAAGGAATTTTAAAAGACACAATTAACACAATCTCTGATCCTCATATTATCACCCAACAATTTGGGAACATTCCGGAACAATTCCAACAAATGGCAAAAGCAGCAGAAGGCAATAGTTCCGAAGATATTAACGTAGAACATTCAGGGACATGTGTTGCATCTAGTATAGAATTCAATTTGGCACAAAAACACCCAGCAGAATTTGCAAGATTTGCAGAAGGTTTAAGCTCTCCTCAAATGTCTGTCAACAAAACAATTAAAATGAACAATTTGGCAGACAACACTCTTGACGCTATCTGGCTTTTGAATGCTTTTGAAGTTCCTTACGAGGCAAAAGACTTTGACAAAGCAACTCTAAAATTTGCTCCTGATAAAAATGCAATCATTAGAGCACAAATTCAAACAGTAGATAAAGATAAAATGGAACGTTCTCCACTTGATGTTTTGATGCAATCTACATTTATGCAAGTTGGTTCTCAACAGTCTTATGACGCTTTAACAGACAAAAGAGCCGGTAAATTCAACCAAAACGACAAAGGTTTGATTGAGTTTGAAAAAACTTTCACTGAATCTGTCGTTGAGGATAAAAACAAGATTTCCGTAACATATCAAACAGTTGACGAAAATGCTCGCCTAGTCGGCTATGAAACAGATTTCAACACAATGAAAAAGCAAATCACAGATGCATTAAAACTTGGCGAAAACGTTATTATTGGCTATACTCAAGTCGATGCAAGCGGTACAATTATCAACGGTCATGAAATCACAATAATTGGCACCAAAACAGATAAAAACGGCAAAATAATATTTATCTGTAACGACACAGACGACAACGTTTCCAAACCTATTGAATACTCTGAGGACTTTTTGTTACCGAAAATCCACCATGCTGCACTTCCGCAAGCCGTTGTTCAAGATGATGTCCAACTCGTTGACAACTGGGTTGAAGGTTTGAAAACATATAAAGAATTAAAGAAACAAAGTAAACAAAACACTCAAAATCAGGCTTTAGCACAAAATACTCAAGCCCCACAAGTCCAAACAGTTCCGCAACAACAAATTCAACCTCAGACAGTTGTTTTGGAACGAAATCAAATCGGACAAGTCGCTTAATGTTCTTTAACATTAGGAATTAAAATAGCAAAAAATATCTTGAAGATATTTAATTTAGAAAAAGGTGAAAAAATATGAATATATCGTTGAACAGCTTTCCAAAAATAGTTTTTAAAGCAAATACAAATGCTACAAATCCAGTTGCAAACGAACCAAAGCAGCAAGCTCCTGCCTTGAATTCACAACCGCAACAAGATACTTTCGAAAAATCAAAACCGGAAAAAGCTTCAAATCAATCAACAACAGACATTTTTTATGTAAACGATATACACGGCAGAATTGGTAATATGTCAAGAATTTATTCAGCCAAAGAATTATTTGACAACAACACCAAAAACACATCTTCAGATAAATTGGTTTTATCCGCAGGCGACATATCTGCCGGCAGCGATCCAAAGATTGTAAAAGCTTCTAATACATATATGAATGCCATGGGAATTGAAGCAACTGCAGACGGGAACCACGAATACGACGCAAATCCAGACGCCATTGCAGATGCTAAAAAAGATGCAAAATTCAAAAGTCTTGGCATGAACCTACAAATTCCGAAAGGTAACCCACTAGACGGCGTAATTGAAAAATCATTTGTCCTAGAAAAAAATGGACATAAATATGCAATAATTGGACTTGCTCCTCCGGATTTGCACGAAAGAATTCGTGACAATGAATCAAGAAAACAAATCGGAGTTGACGATTTTGCAAAAACGTTAAAAGATATTCAAAATACCGTTGACGAGTACAAAAAACAAGGAATTAACAAAGTTATCCTATTATCTCATTGCGGTTTGACAAAAGACCAACAGATTGCTCAAGAAACATCTGGAATTGATGTAATTGTCGGCGGTCACACTCACGATTTGTTAAAAGGGGTTGAGGACGGCAAAAACTTACTTTACTCAAAATCAAATGAACCCGTAATTATCACACAAGCGGGTAAAGACGGTGAATATTTCGGCGACCTTAAAATTACTTGGGACGAAGATAAAGGAACTATCGTAAAAGTTCAAAACAACGTCACACCATCAAACGTATTCAAACGAAACAGGGTTATGAAAGGTGTATTTGACCATATCTTAGGCAAACCTGAACACTTAGGAGAAATCAAAACAGCTTTTGGACCAACAAAAGAACGTTTGGTAGACCCAAACCCTAACGCATATTTGATTATGGACGCAGTTAGAAATGAATTCGGAACTGATTTAGCATTGATTAATGCCGGAAATATCAGAGGTTTCTTTGAGGCTGGTCCACTTGATTCAAGACAGGTTTTTGAAGTTGTGCCATTGAAAAACAATATGGTAACTTTGAAACTAACAGAAAAAGAAATCGTTGATGCACTTAAAGTTGGGGCAAAATCTTACACTGATCCTGGACACAAACCTGGAATTATTATGCCATCAGGTTTGAAATACACAATTAGCCGTTCAGGGGAACTAAAATCCGCAACATTCCTTGACAGAGAAGGGAAAGAAGTTCCAATCGATGTAAACAATCCAAGCACGACAAAAACATACACGGTTGCGACAGATGACTTCTTTGCATCAGGCGGTGACAAATTAATTTCTAACAAAATTGAAAAAGACGAAGTTGATGAGAAATTCGACTTTGATAAAGACAAATCAACTTGTGATTACATAAAAAAATTAAACGCTCCAATTGAGTTGAAAGATGATGGCAGAATTACGATTGTAGACTAATTACAATGCTTTTCATCAAAATAGAAATTAGACAAACAAAAAAGAGGTTGTTTCCAACCTCTTTTTTATATACCTTTAATCTGATTAAACTTTTCTTTTTCTAGCTGCTTCAGATTTACGTTTTCTTTTTACGCTTGGTTTTTCATATCTTTCACGTTTTTTAACTTCTGAAAGGATACCGGCTTTTTGAATTTTTTTCTTGAAACGACGCAATGCGCTTTCAATTGATTCGTTTTCGCCAACTTTAACTTCTGCCATTTATATTTTCACCACCTTTATGGTCATTTTGTACAATCTTATTTCATTATATACGAAATAAAAAATATTTCAAGTCCATGTCCTAGTTCAAATTCAAATTCTTTTTGTTCTTCTTTTAAAAATGCGGGCCTAAAAAAATAAGGGTTAGTCTAATATGTGTTTGAACTGGGACATACTTTGTCTATACACAAAATGAGATTATTTTATTTATAACTTTTTCATGCTAAAATAGACTCATAAAAAGATATGTGAGGAATTAATTATGAAAATGTCAAAAATGTTTGTACAAACCCTTAGAGAATTTCCTTCTGATGCAGAGGTTGTTTCTCATAAAATGCTTGGAAGAGCAGGCTACATCAAGAAACTTGCTCCTGGGGTTTATACATATACTCCTTTGATGTGGAGAGTTTTAAAAAAGATTGAAAATATTATTAGAGAAGAATTGGATAAAGCAGGCGCTCAAGAACTTTCTATGCCATTTGTTCAGCCAAAAGAACTTTGGGTTGAATCAGGAAGATGGGAAGTTTACGGCAAAGAATTGATGCGTATGAAAGACCGTCACGACCGTGAAATGTGCCTTGGACCAACACACGAAGAAATTATTACGTCTGTTGCAAGAGATGTCCTAAAATCTTACAAACAGTTGCCTGTAAACCTATATCAAATCCAATTGAAATTCAGAGATGAAATCAGACCTCGTTACGGACTTTTGAGAGGTCGTGAATTCATTATGAAAGACGGATACAGCTTCGACTTGGACGAAGAAGGATTGGACAAAGAGTACCAAAACATGGCACAAGCTTACAAAAAAATCTTTGACAGATGCGGGCTTGCAACCAAAATGGTTCAATCAGACTCAGGTGCTATCGGTGGAAGCGTTTCACACGAATTCATGGTAATCACAGACACAGATGCCGGCGAAAACGACGTGTTCTACTGTAATGATTGTGATTATTCTGCAAACTCAAACCACGCAATTTCAAAACTTCCACAAGCTGTTGTTGACGGTAAAGAATATTTTGCAGAAACAAAAGTTTTAGACACTCCAAACACTCATTCCATTGAAGAATTGAGCAAGTTCTTAAATATTCCATCAACTTTGATTTTGAAAACACTTGTTTACATTGTTGATAAAAAACCTGTTTTGGCACTAATCAGAGCAGATAAAGCAGTTGAAGAAACCAAATTGATGAATGCAGTTGGCGGAATTGATATCAGAATTGCTTCATCTGCAGAAATTGAAGAAGTTATGCAACAACATGGGTTTAATGCAATCCCTGGATTTATCGGACCGAAAGGAATGAACGACCTTACAATTGTTGCTGACGAAACTGTTCGAGATATGAAAAACTTTGTCGTTGGAATTAACGAAACCGACAAACACATGGTTGGAGCTAATTTACAAGACTTAGGCATTGCAGAAATCAAATATGCAGACATAAGACTTGTTGAACGTGGAGAATTTTGTCCACAATGCGGCAAACCTCTTCAAATCACAAAAGGAATTGAAGTTGGTAACATTTTTAAACTAGGTACAAAATATTCAAAACCTATGAACGCCGTTTATACAGACGTAAACGGTAAGACTCACCCTTACGTAATGGGTTGTTATGGTATCGGAGTTACAAGAACCGCAGCTGCTGCTGTTGAGGCTCACTACGACGAACATGGAATTAAATGGCCGCTTGCTATTGCGCCGTACCACGTTGTAATCGTTCCTGTAAATATCAAAGATGAATTGCAAATGAAAGTTGCAAACGAAATGTATAAAAAATTGCAAAATGCAGGTGTTGAAGTAGTTCTTGACGACAGAGATGAAAGAGCGGGCGTAAAATTTAAAGACGCTGACTTAATCGGCTTCCCATACAGAGTAACAGTCGGAAAAACAATCAACGACGGCTTTGTAGAATACAAAGTCAGAGAAACCGGCGAACAAGAAAAATACACACCGGAAGTTGCCGTAGAAAAACTTATTGAAATCATTAAATAAGTTTTGAATAAATAAAACAAACAACGACGCTATTTTATATAGCGTCGTTTTAATATATAAGAATATATTAATAATTCATCTTCCAACCGTCCATGATAATTTTAGCTGCGCAAGTTTCTCCAATAGAACTTGAACTAGAAGTATTACACATTTCTTCTATTCTTTGCTCCATATAGCTTTCATCACTAGAATTTCCATATACATAATCACTATAAAAGCTAGAACTTTCAATAGGAACAAAAGAACTACTTTTTGGCGATAATACAAATATAAATATATCACGTCCTATTTGATTTGGTTGTTTAAAACCATTAATATCAACCGTAACAGAAGAGCCGGCAGGACCATATTCTAGCATATAAATCTCTCCATTTTTTGTAGAACCAGCCAATCCAGTAGAGTATCCAAAACTATACCCACTAGGAATATCATTAAAAGAATGCGAACCTCCTCCAATTTTTTTTACATCCCGTTTATATTTTGAATTATAATAATTATTCTCAGTAGAATAATCAACCAAATTAAAGACCTTTGGGAATAATTCATAAAAAGACGATGAATAATGATACTCTCCATTATTATCTCCATGGTAATCAAACAATAAACAACTTTTTACTTCGGTACAATTTTCTTGAACAAGCATTTGTTTCAAACCTTCATTCAAGGTTGTATAAGTTTTTTTCAGTTGATTAACCCAAACCTGTTTTTGATAATTTGCAACAAGTGTTGGCAAGGTAATTGCAGCAACAACACCGATAATGCCAAGAGTGATTAGGACTTCGGCAAGAGTAAAAGCTAAACGATTGCCCCCCCCCCGAAGGCTCTTCTAAAATCAAAATTTTTCATAAAAATCTCCTTATCCATATTGTCAGGCAGTGCCTGACCTACTTCCGTATATGTACAATACAATTTTAACATATTTTTCAGTATCTTTCAAGTCAAATTTAACAAAAAATTTACTTAGCCCAACGAACTCAAAGCCGATGTATATATTTGCATAAACGCAATTAACAAAGCACCTACGCACAAACCCAAAATAATTATTATTGTCGGCTCAAAAGCCTTGCTTAAAGCTTCCAGCACAAAATCAACTTTCTTGTCAATCACGTCTACCGTTTCTTTTAACATTTTTCCTAAAGATCCGGATTTTTCACCGGTCGCAATCATTGACATCAACGGAGAAGGGATTACTTGAGAGGTATTAAAAGCTTGTGTCAGGCTTTTCCCACTTTTCACCATACTGACAACGTTTGATAATTTTGCCTTAATTAAAAGATTCCCAACTGTTTTTTGTGCAAGTTCTAACGCCGCAACAATCGGAACCCCGGCATCATAGCTAATATGCAAAACAGTCATGTAATTTGCAAGATTTATATAATTTATAAATTCTGATAATTTCGGTACTTTCAAAACAAATTCGTCTACTTTTTTCTTAAATACATAAGTTTGCATCAATGCCTGAAAACCGGCAATTCCACCAGCAACCAAAACTATAAGAAACCACCAAAAATGTTGTACAAACGAACAAAAACCAATTACCAATTGTGCAAAAAACGGAGCTTCTCCGCCGGAAAACGTAACAACACCCATCAAATTCGGAAACACCAAACATGAAAACAAAATTATTAAACCCAACATCATTGCAATCAAAATACATGGATAAATTGAAGCACTTTTGATTTTATCTAAAATTTTCTCCTCTTTACTCAAAATAACCAACATTCTTACAAGAGTTTCGTCCAACTCTCCTGCCGCTTCACCGGCTTTTACAAGCCCAATATAAACTTGCCCGAAAACATTCGCATAATATTTTTCCATGCTTTGAGCAAACGTAGCACCCGAAAAAATAGATTGTCTCAAATGATTAGAAATAGATTTAATTTTTAAACTTGCGGAATTTCTTTCAACGCTCTCTAATGCTTCTATAACAGAAATTCCGGCACCTAAAAGGGTTTGCAACTCCGATGTAAACCATATTTTTTCATTTAAAGACAAGCGTTTTACATTTTGTATATGCCCAACTGAAACATAACTTTGCTCAGCATAACTTTGTTTCTCCCCGCAATATTCCGTATAAACCTTTGTTGGCAGGAACCCAAGTGCTAATATTTTCTGCCTTGCCTCTCGAGGGCTATTAGCTTCAATTTCGCCCTCAACGAATTCTGTTTTATTTTTTAACGCTTTATATTGAAACTTTGTCATAACCAACCATTCCTAAAAACAAAACTACACAGCCAATTCTATCACTAAATCTTTTATAACACCGGCAAGCTTATAGATTTTCTTTATCTTTTGCGTTTTTACCCTAAACAAGACTAAAACCGAATAAATAGCAATTGCAAAAACAATCTTTGTAACAAATTGCTCATGCTTTTTCTTAACATAAGCGATAACGTTCTCAAAAGAATTTTTAAACGTTGCAACAACACATCTTCCATATTGCATGCAAGTTTGCAACAACGGATTAAACGACTCTGCGCAAGCGTTATAGTATTGCACTTGCCTGTCCCACTTTATAAGATTTGAGATTATAAAATGGGCTATTATTAATTCTGCTATAAAAATTATTCCGATAAATATATACATTTTTCCTGTCTTTTGTATTATATTATAATATGAGAGGAAAATTTAGAATACGTCTAAAGGACTATTTATGATTAGGATATTGAAATTTTATTTATCACTTATAATCGCACGTTGCGCATACATTGCGATAAAACTTTTAAACCGTTCATCAGGCACATCTTTTGTTGGCATGATGACACTTAAAATCTGCCCTGATTTTCTAAAGTTTTGCAAAAAATACATAACTAAAGATGTCATCACAATCACCGGAACAAACGGGAAATCCACGACATCTGGGATTATTGCACATATTTTAGAAACAGCAAACCAAAAAGTTATCCACAACTTAAAAGGCGCAAACATGCTCACAGGCGTTGCAAATGTCTTTGCACTCAACATAAGACCTTTTAAACACTTCAACTATGCGGTAATAGAGTCTGACGAAGCTTATTTGACAAAGCTTTATGACTACATGAAGTCGGATTACCTTGTTGTGACGAACCTTTTCAGGGATCAACTTGACAGATACGGCGAACTTAACACAACAGCCGGATTTATCCAAAACGCGATTTTGAAAAATCCAGATTTAAAACTTGTCTTAAACGCAGACGATCCGCTTGTGGCAACATTTGACAAAACAAAATACGCTGTATTTTACGGATTTGAAAATGTTGAATTTGATTGCAATTACGAGCACAAATCTAACGCTCCGGCAGAAGCCTTCAATTGTGTTTGTGGAGAGCCTTTGCAATATTCAAAACAATTTTTTGCACAAGAAGGACACTATTATTGCCCGAAATGCGGCTACAAACGCCACACTTGCAACTATCCGGCAAATGTAAAAGTTTTCAATGACCATTCTGTTATTATTGTAAAAAACAAAGGAATTGATTTTGAGTTTACCGTAAATCTTGCAGGACTTTACAATGCATACAATGCGCTTGCGGCAATTGCTTTAGCTTTTGAAGAAGGTCTTAATCAACAAGAAATTCAAAAAGCACTAGATTCATACCACGCGATTTTCGGCAGAACTGAAACAAGGCTAATAAACGGAAATCACACAACTATCCAACTTATAAAAAACCCGACAGGTGCAAGCGAAGTTCTAAAAACCGTCAACTTAAATTCCAACATTGTCATTGCAATAAACGACAATTACGCAGACGGCAGGGACATTTCTTGGCTTTGGGACAGTGATTTTGAGCAACTTAAAGGTGCTAAAAAACTTGTCATTACATCTGGAATTCGTGCAAATGATATGGCAACTCGTCTTAAATACGCCGGAATTCCGCAAGAAAAAATTATTATCGAACCAAACATAAAAAAAGCCATCGGTATGGCTACAAAAGACGGGAAAACAACGATTTTACCGTCGTACACAGCATTATTAAAAATTAGCAACGAAAAGAGGTAAAAAATGTTATTAGGAGTAAATATAGATCACGTAGCAACATTAAGAAACGCAAGAGGCGGTGTAGAACCTAGCGTTGAGAAAGCCGCAGAAATTGCAGAACAAAACGGTGCAACATCAATCACAACTCACTTGAGAGAAGATAGACGCCACATTAAAGACGAAGATGTTTATGCACTCTCAGAAAGTCTAAAAACTCGTCTAAACCTTGAAATGGCAATGGCTGATGACATTCAAGCAATTGCACTTGATGTGAAACCTTATTCGATCTGTCTTGTACCTGAAAAACGCCAAGAAATCACGACAGAAGGCGGGCTTGATGTTGCAGGACAACTTGATAAAGTTACAGAGTTTATAAAACCGCTACTTGATGCCGGAATTATCGTTAGTCTATTCATTGATCCAGACGAAGAACAAGTAAAAGCATCTGCCCAAACAGGTGCACAATTTATTGAGATGCACACAGGTGCTTATGCTGAAAGTTTTGGATATAAGGAAGAGGAAGAAGAATTTCAAAAACTTAAAAAATCCGCCGAACTTGCTCAAAGTCTAGGTTTAAAGGTTAATGCAGGTCATGGCTTGAACTATGAAAATGTTCACAGAATGCACGAAATCGAAGGTTTACATGAACTAAATATCGGACACAGCATTATTTCTCGTGCAGTATTTACAGGGCTGGCAGAAGCTGTTGGGAAAATGAAAGAAATGATTAAATAAGCAAAGCAGCTAGGCAATTAAGATTATTACTAAAAGGGAATTACAAAATGAAATCAGAACACGAAATAATAGAAGAAATGTCACAAGTTGTTGAGCAAATGCGAATTGATGATTTGGAGGATAATCCAGATATAGCAGAAGAATTCTTTGACTGTGACTGTTGTGGACAAAACAAATGTCTTGCAGGCTCAATCGAATATGAAGGATATAGACTTTGCAATGACTGCGTTCTTCTTGCAGAAACAGGCTTTGCTTTGGGGAAAATCCAATCAGTGACAGAGCTTATCAACTCGATCGAAGATAAACACCTTGAAGAACTTGTAAATTTCGTCAAAGAAGAAGAAAAACGCACTAACAACTAAAATGAGTTAGTTCTATATGCTAACATTTTTCAAAAACTAATTCTAAAGAATTAGTAATATTTCGTTACATATAGTTATAAAGAATTAGTTTTGTGGCATATAAATAATATAAGAGAGAGCTACTGAAGAGAGAATTAAAACCAACAATACATATATAATTCATAAGCGTGACGGGTTTGAATCGCAACCCCGTCATTTTTCTTTACAAAAGTGCTCCCAAAAGCAATTTTATATAGCAAAAAACGTTTATATAAATGTAGGTTAGTTATATATAGTTTTGACTTTTATTGTCAAAACACTGGTTAGGTGTATGTTACAAGGGGTTTACTCTCAAAACAGAATAAGGCAGAATTTTGCGCCTCAACAAAATCTCGGAACAACTGCTCCAATACGTTTGCAGTATCCGCAATTCAAAGAAATTAGTCCGGAGGCGAATAGTGCTATTTGCGCCTACATGTCACCTGTAATAAATCGAGATACCGTCCCTCAAATTCCACTTAAAGCAATGATTAATCGACTCAATATGCAAGGAAAAATTGAAGGAAAAGATTTTGTTGTTGAAAATTTTCCAAATGGAAATATTGTTCTAACAACTAATAATAAATATGGGAAAGAAGATAAACGAATTCACTACGATAACGGTGATATAGAACATTGGAATTACTATGAACAAAAAACATATAAAGGACCAAAATTTTTAAGAGAAATTAGTAAAGACAACAAAAATCGAACAATCAATATTACAAATGTCTACCCTAAAGATGAAGTTTCTGTATGTAGTTTAGCTGATTTTAAAACGCAAAATGAATATATGGAATATCTAAAAAATAACAATATTAACTTTAAAATAAAACATTTACAATGTAACGATTTTAGTTCTAATAAAAATTGTAAAGAACATTTTTTAATTACGGAATATGATAACAACAATAATAAAATTCAAAGTTCTATTTGGGGCGACACCCTTGAAGAAATAAGTAAATTTGAAAAACATGGAGCAGAATCACAACGAATAACATTTTGGGGCAATGATATCCACGTAACAGATTATTTTGAAAAATATATAGATTTAGGGAATTTCTCAAGGAAAGATTTTCCTCAGGAAAACTTTACTGATGAAAAATTGACTTTTGAAACAAGCCCTAAAGATTTCATAAATTA
>ERZ1034925.105-NODE-105-length-47432-cov-9.909344_pt1 | contig 47432 bp, 77 predicted proteins | sample MGYA00520687_ERZ1034925 | MGnify/ENA primary metagenome ERZ1034925 (study PRJEB33766, sample SAMN09781758) | gut metagenome | biome: gut microbiome | host: Homo sapiens | place: Madagascar | study: EMG produced TPA metagenomics assembly of the PRJNA485056 data set... | reverse complement strand
ACGATGATTTGTTCCGTCTGCTAATCAAAGCGCGTATTATCCAAAATGCGTGGAAGGGAACTATAACAGAGCTATATGAGTTGTGGGAATCGGTTATGGGTAAAGATAAGCATTTATCTATCGAAGATTTGCAGGATATGTCGTTCAACATCGTTCTGCAGGGCGATTATACTGCGCTGGAGCGCGAGCTGATTATCCACGCATATATCATTCCGAAGCCGGAGGGCGTACGCATCAACGTGCTGACATTCGTATCGACGGACGGCCTGCCGCTGTTCAGCTACGATTACAACACTATGCGTTACAGTGGTTACAATAGCCATTGGGCTGTAGAAGGGAGCGAGCTAACAAATGGCGAGAAGTAATTTTAAGGTTTTTGCTGAGGCTGTGGACAGCAGCAAGGTTGTATCCGATGCTGAGTACGCTGTCAATACTCAGCGCATCGGCGGCGTTGTTCCGGGGCTGGCGGCGGCTGACCTGCACAACAAGCTGTATAAACAGGCTACGATTATGGCTGCTGCTATGGCGCAGGTCCTTGTCGAGCAGGGGCAGGATGCTTTGGACAGCGATTACGCAGGCCTTGTGGCATCAATCAAAAAAACATTCCTGCTGTCGCTGAACGGCGAAAAACCGGATGCAAAAGGCAATCTGCAGAAGAATTTTGTATATAGCGTTGAGGGCAAAAAGCCGGACAGCAGCGGCAATGTGTCTTTGAACATCGATTATCTCAACGCGATGAGCTTTGTCGGCTCCGTGGTAATCACCCGCGACAACATCAATCCCGGCACAAGACTTGGCGGCACGTGGCAGCTTCTGCAGAGCGGCCGCTATATTCGCACTGCCGGCGCAGGTTATCCCGGCGGCACGATGGGCGGCAGTGATGGCTTTACGCTGGGCGTGAATAATCTGCCTGCACATAGCCATGAAGCTACAATATATGGCGCTGGCAATCATAAGCATGATATTTATGTCAGTAATTGGCAAACCCATGGCGGCAGTGGTGGTGCAGGATATCAAGCTCATGAACGCCGCTGGGGTGAAACTGAAGAGGCTGGTAACCACACACATCAAATTACTATCAAATCTACCGGCAACGGAGAGAAAGTAATGTTTGAGCCATCATATTTATTGCTTTATTTTTGGGTGCGTACTGCGTGAGGTGAAGTAAATGAGTAATGCAAGAATACAATTTAGTACAGCGTCCGAGGAAAAATGGCTGCAGGTGAATCCTGTGCTGCGTGAGGGCGAGCTGGTCATCGCACGCAAGGCGAACGGCAAGCGCAAGCTCGTGGTCGGAAATGCCGGCGGCTCCTCATACGCAAACTCCGAGGTGGTGTGGGATGCCGAGCAGGCTGAAACATATATGACTACCACCAAGGATTTAAGCGAGAATGTCAACGTTTTTGTGCCGCACATCGATTCCGTCGGCATTTTGACATGGACGAACAAAGCGGGATTAGCTAATCCCACCGCAGTAAATATCAAGGGGGCAAAAGGTGACAAGGGCGATCCCGGACTGCAAGGTCCGAAAGGCGATGAAGTTACTATTGATGAGGAACTATCTTCAACTTCTATTAATCCCGTTCAGAATAAAGTAGTAACGACAGCGATTGATACTCTTACTGCTAGTATTCCTAAAACGTCTATGGCTAATACATGGACGGCACAGCAAAATTTTTATGACCTTATACTCAACAGAGAGAAATACACTACCTATGTTGTCGCTAGCACTTCTGATACGCCTATAACCTCTACAATGGTTTATGCTGTAACAGGTGCATTTACACTTAACCTTGCTACTTTGGCTAAGGCATTAAGTGCTAGTCAATCGTCCGTATTTACTGCGTATTTTGCTGCAAATGCAGATTACAGTTTGACTATAAGCAATGCTGGTACATTAAAATACACCGGTAGTGCATCTGATGTTGCTATCACGAGTGCAGGATTGCTTCTTAACATATGGATGAGCAAAGATGGCGGTGGTACTTTGACTAGCATCGTACAGGCTAGTAAGTTATCGTGAGGTGACAAGTATGGGACTTAATCGTATGTTGATGTGCATTTGATCAGGAGGTATATCTATGTTAACAAGACTTATGTTTAGTGGGGGGAGTGCGCAGGTGCTAGTGATGCAGGCGGGCACGAATGGAGTGTCCTATCCCTCTTATGGTTATGATGGCTATGGCTCAATATCCCCCGATTATATTTTGCATCAAGGCGAAAAGTATGTAATAAATATATTTTATACAACTACTAGATTTGGTAAAAGTTATTTATATTTCAAAAATAACAAAATCCCAAATGGTGAAAAGATGATTATAGAGGTTAATGGAATTGTTTACACTCTTAATAAAGAGGCTCAATACAACAGATATCGCATTGATGCAAACCTTTTTACATCCGTTGGCACATATATAATTAAAATCCTATCAATAGAATGAGGTGATAGCGGTGTTTAAAGTTAATGACAACAACATCAGGATGATTAGAGGTGATAGCGGTGTTTTCAATATCAGCATCACCGATATTAATGGTAGGAATGTTGAACTGACTGACAGTGATGTGTTAACATTTACGCTTCGTCGCACAGTACGGAATCCAACTATCATCCTGCAAAAAATCATTGCTGGCGGCGAGCTGGATATCAAGCCAGCCGATACCGAGGGGCTGACGTTTGGCGCATACGTCTACGACATCGAGCTCAAACGTGCTGATGGCTACGTTGATACAGTTATTCCGCCACACGAATTTTTATTGCTCGAGGAGGTGACGTACTGATGGAAAAATCTCACGGCACATTGACGGCAACATCAGCAACGCTTCACGGCACATTGTCGGCACGGACTGTTATCGGTGCTGATATTTATGACGGAGCTTATACGGTACACTCCGAAGCTCATGAAGTGCAGATATTGCCGACGGCAAACAAACAATTAACAAAAAATATTACAGTTGAAAAAATTCCATATTTTGAAACATCTAATTTGTCCGATGGAATTACTGCATACATAGGAAGCGAGGTCGAAGTAAATTATGGCTGAAAAAAACATCTCTAAAGTGGTATATGGTGGAAAAACTTTAATCGACTTAACCGCCGATACTATTACGGCGGCTAAGATACTTAGCACGTATACCGCCCATGATAAGAGCGGTGCTCCGATTGTAGGCACGTGCACTTTTAACGCCGATACATCTGATGCAACAGCGGCAGGCGCAGAGATTTTGAGCGGTAAAACAGCGTACGTGAACGGCGTAAAAATTACAGGTGAGATGAAGAACAACGGTGCTGTTAACGGCGTTATTAGCAGAAAAGCTGACAGCTATACCGTGCCTATTGGTTACCATGACGGCGCAGGCAGGGTAGGCATCTCCAGCACAGAGCAGGCCAAAATTATTGCAACCAACATCAGGGCAGGCGTATCCATCTTAGGTGTAACAGGTACGATGAGCGGCACAGAGAGTGTCAAGGTACAAGCTAAAACTGTTACGCCGACCACGACACAGCAAATCGTGTTGCCTGACAGCAGTCAAGGTTTTAACTATTTGTCGCAGGTAACAGTCAACGCTATTCCATATAATGAGAGCGACAATGCTCAGGGTGGGAAAACCGTTACCATAGGCTAAGGAGTGTAAAAAATGGCAGTGAATAAAGTTATTTATGACGGCAACACCTTGGTAGACCTTACCGGTGATACCGTCACCGCTACCGATTTAGCAGACGGAGTAAAAGCAACCGGTGCAGACGGTAACCCTATTATAGGGTTGATGCAAAAGGTCACCATTGATACTGAGCTGTCAGCCACCAGCACAAATCCTGTTGCTAATAAAGTTGTTTACAATGCCCTAAATAATAAACTAGATAAGACAGGTATAGCTGCCTATGCGACAAGAGACGGCTCCGGCAATATAATCACAGATACCTATGTGAAAAAATCCGAAGTTAGCGGTGGCGTTAGCACATCGGAATCTAATACATGGACGGGCAAACAGACTTTTCAAAAAATGAAATATAACTTTGAAAGTTATAATGCCCCTCGTGTTAGCGGTGCTACTGATAACCCTTCTTCGTCGGTGGTAGTATATAATGTGCAAGGTAATTTTACGCTAGATATGTCAGTATTAGCAGGTCTGCTAAGCAATGGTGACGCTACATTATTTACTGCCTATATTACTTCAAATGGAGCATACACGCTAAGCATTAATAATGCAGGTACTCTTAAATATGTAGGCACTGCTGCTGATTTGGCGATAACCAGCAGTGGCCTGCTGCTAAACGTACTGCTGACTAAAAATACCAGCGGTGACGTGACAAGTATCGCACAGGCATCTAAACTTTCGTGAGGTGTATAACATGAGTATTAATCGAATTTTGATGAAAACTAATGGTAGTATCATTGAAGGTGACGGCGTATTTATTATGACTATGGGAGGGAAGAGCAACCAGTATGGATACAGTCGCAATAATGGCAATTATGGTGACGTCACAGGTAATGTTACACATGACGGCAGAGCTGTTACTCTTGTTATATTGTCTTATTATGGCGGTTGGCTTGACATTGCTTTTAAGGAAGAAGGTGTTACGAGCGGTAGTCGCAATATTAACCTTAACATCACACCGCTTGAAACAGGTGTAACTGTGCCTCTTGCAGTAGGTAATATGTCATATCAAGGTAGCTTAGTAGGATTTTACACCTTCCTGCAACGTGTGCCGTCTAGTATCTCTAGCATGTTTACCGCTGCTAACGTGGGAAAGAAATTTAAAGTTGAAATTGTATTTAACTAAGGAGGACTGAGGATGAAAACAACTTATACATACAAAAAGCAGACCTACTCTAATTTATACGAGCTTTCCGAAGCGTTAGGCAAAGAGGGAATTTTCATTCCGCTGTCTATTACTGACGAAGCCCTCAAAGAATTAGAAGTAGACGTAACGAACGAAGATGAAAGTTTGGATAGCGTCAAAGAACATAAAATTTTAACGCTTAAAATCCAACGCGATAATCTCGAAGTAGAACCCATTGCCTATAATGGGCATAGTTATGACTATGACAGTAAAGCACGTGACAGAATCAGTGCTGCAATTATTGCGCTGGAGTTGCAAGGCGAAGGAGCTACAATAGAGTGGACTACGGCAGATGATACTAATGTTAAGGTTACTGCTAACGACCTGCGTATGGTTATTGCTGCTGTTGCTGTGCGTAGTAATGCTTTGCACACGGCGTACAGAGCCGCCAAGGCGAAGGTCGAAGCTGCCGGCACGGCAGAAGAAGTAAGAGCTATTTGTATGGAATAATTAGGAGGTTGAGAAATGGATTTTTTGGCTTTGCGATATGCCGTTTATAACGCGGCGCACACTTTGACTCATGGTTTTACTTATAAATCGGTGATTGGTGCCATTTTGGCGGTTCTGCTGCACAAGCATGCGGTACTGTTCATGGTTTTCAGCGCATTGGTGTTTCTGGATTGCTTCACCCGCTGGATGTCTTTGAGCTACAAGCGCCTGCAGGGCATGGGACAAACTCCGTCTGTGATGCAGATTATTGGCGGTATTGAGGCGGCGCACGCCGAAGGGTTGATTTCCAGCGAAGTCATGAAGCATCGTTTTGTTGGAAAACTTATTGTTTACATTCTGTGCGTGCTTGCTGCTGTATTGGTAGATTTGGCGATGATCACGCTGTATCAGCCGGTGTGGGCTGTCCCGCTGGTGGCAGGTTATCTTGTAATCACGGAGCTGCTGAGCATCTGCGAGAACCTCAACGACGCCGGTATTGAGGCAGTGCAAGGTCTTGTTAATGTAATCAAAAAGAGAAGAGGTTGATTGTTATGGCTATGTTATCTGCTCATTTTTCTGAGTCCGAATTTGCTTGCAAGCATTGCGGAGAGTTGCCGACTTATGGTATTAGCTCTGCATTGTTGACTGGCTTAGAACGCTTGCGTGCACGTTTAGGTCGCCCGATAATTATTACTAGCGGCTATCGTTGCCCGGTACACAATGCTGCTGTTGGTGGCGTTAGCAATTCCCAGCATGTCGCAGGTACCGCCGCTGATATCTACGTCAACGGCGTATCTACGCGTGAGCTGGCCCGCATCTGTAAGCAGATTTTTGACGGTGTGGGTACTTATGTATCGCAGGGCTTTGTCCATGTTGACATGCGTGCTGGCGGCTCCGTTCCGGGCTATTATCTGTGGGAGGGCTAAGATGTGGGGAAAATATTGCGCAATTACTGCAGCTACATTGTGCTTGCTGTTATCTGCCTCTGCATCGGAGGCATCATCGGCTACAACCTACACAACCTACACGATGACGGCGGCGGAAATGTCAGCACTCGACAGCAGGTTGAGTCTGCTGCTGCAGCAAACAAAGAGCACCAGGCAAGCGCTGGCAGAATCACAAGCAGCGCTGAACGAGTCGAGAGCAGAATTGAGCAAGCTCAAGACGGAATCAGTCAAGCTGCAGATAGAACTGCAAGCTCAGAGCAGCTTATTGGAGAGTGCCAACAGATCCTTGCAGGCATCCGCCAAAGAGGAAGCTCGCACCCGCCGCAGAATTAAAGCACAGCGCAATACCGCTATCGTTGCGGCTGTTGGTCTGCTTGCCTATGCTATTAATAAATGATGATTGATTGGGAGAAAGTGATATCTTGGGAGGTCTTGTGTATGGATGTCACTCGTAAGCGAGCGCGTGCGTGGCTACGTATGTGCTCACGAATCGAACTTGACCGTGCCATGGAAGAAGCACGGCTTACGGAGCAGCAGCGGGAAGTCATCGAGTTAATGTTTACCCGAGGCTTGTCCGTGGTTGCCATCAAATTACGCTGTAATATGGACGAGAGTACAGTAAAACGTATCCTTGCCCGCTCTTACGACAAAATCTACAATGTCATCATGTAATCTGCGCCCCAGTGATCCTGGGGTGCTTTTTTTATGCCCTTTTATTGCGCTTTTGCACATCGCTTTTGCCCATACAATGTAGACAGAAATGAGGTGAGCTTATGAATTTTGCAAATATGCCAAATCAACCGAACCTGCCGCCTATGCCGCAGCTCTTTGGTCAGCCAGCACAGCAGATGGCTCCAGCTGGTGAGATTGTATGGGTGCAGAGCGTCGACCAGCTCAATGCTTTAACTCTCCCACCCAATGCGTCAAGAATCTACATGAACTCTGCTGATGCGGAGTTTTACATCGTAACTACGGACAAAATCGGCATGAAATCTGTGGCAACGTACACGTTTTTGGAGAAACCTAAACCGCAGCCTGTCGAATACGTTACCAAGGCGGAGTTTGCAGAGCTTATCGCTCTGCTGAAAGGAGCGCAAAATGAATCCAATTTACCAAAGGCAGAATCAGCAGCAGCGTCAACCTCAGGCGGGCGACCTGCAGGTCATCAAGCAAAATCTCAATGATAAAATGCTGCAACAATTTATAGCCCAAGCTAAGCAGCAGGGAATCTCTGACAATGATATCAATGCTGGCTTGCGAATGCTCGGGTACAAGTAGGCATCACGCGCGATGTGCATTATTATAATAAGGAGGGATATCTTATGGATATCGGCGAAGCAATGGCGTTGACCAATAGCAACAATAACTGGATGAACAATCCGTTTATGTATCTTATCTGGTTGGCGTTTTTCGGCGGCGACGGTTTTGGCTTTGGCCGTCGTGGTAATGCCTTAACTCAGGCAGAATTACAGGAAGGTTTTAACAATCAGAATGTAATGCGTAGTTTGGAAGGTATTAAAAACGGAATTTGTGATGGTTTCTACGCTATGAACACAAATTCCCTGCAAGGTCAAAATCAGCTTCAACGTGATATGTGTCGAGGCTTTGATGCGGTCACTGCTGGTGTTACAAATACTGGCTATCAGCTGGGTAACCAGATTACGGAGAACCGTTTTGCGGCTCAGCAGTGCTGCTGCGAGACCAATCGCAACATCGACAGTGTAAAAGCCGAAAATTACAAAAACACTTGTGAAATCACCACTGCTATCCACAGCGAAGGTGAAGCTACTCGTGCTCTGATTACTGCAAACACAATGCAGGAGCTGCGTGACAAACTGGCAGACCGTGACCGTGAATTGCAAGCTGAACGTTATCAAGTTAGCCAGCTCACTCAAAACGGTACTATCATCGAGGCAGTGCGTCAGCTGTTAGGTCAGCGTGGTTGCGCTGGCTGCCAATATCTGACTGCTGCTTGATTGGCGGTGATAGGTAATGGCTTATCTGAATACTTATAATCTTGCTAGTCAAGCTCTGGAGGTTGGCAATGTTATTGCACTGGGGACTAACGACGTGCAGTTTAGTGGCTGCTGCAATGGTTTGAACCATGCAGCGGGCACTGGGATTGTTAACATCAAGGCTCCGGGCGTGTACGAAGTCAACGCTACGGTGACTGTTACTGCTACGGCAGCTGGTGCTATCGGCATACAGCTCTATAATGGTGCTGATGCTGTACCGGGTGCTGCTGCCAGTCAAACTGCTGCTGCCGCTGGTGTGGTAACGCTACCCATCAGTAAATTGATCCGCGTGCGTCCGTCCTGCGCTGCTGTCGGTAATGCGGCAAATCTCAGCCTGCAGCTGACAGGTGGTGCCGGAACGGTTACCAGCGTCAATGTAGCAATACATCAAATCGCTTGATTTTATGCGGTATAGTCTTTGATGGCTATACCGCATATTTTTTATTTAAAATTTAAATTTATGACTTGCAATAATCAAAAAGTAGAGTTAATATACATATAATGAAGATGAAAGGTGGTTATGAACCATGAAAATTATTGATGTTATGCAACAATGGAATGATGATTGCAATGATTCTTTTCAAATGCTGGCTGGTGAATATTTTTTTGAACAACTCGAATACGATTGCAGCGAAATTGAAGCTTTGAAAGCTACAAAATCGTATCTGGAAAAATTCACTGAGGCTGATTTTGCCGAGCTCATCGGTGGAAAAGATGCTTGGCTGGAAGCGCTAAGAACAATAGATAGTCTTTTGAAAGCCTAAATCCCTCACCGCTAACTAAAATTTAGTTAGCGGTTTTATTTTGACCACTTTTTGACTGCTACATCTAGACAGATATACAAAGATATAGTAAAATATAGCATAGTGTGAATGTTGTCTACCTGCGTAGACATGCGGAAAATGGGGATTTATGCCTTTTGGGGCTGTGGTCTAAAAATGGTCTTGAAAACTAGCGAAGGTGCAAGCCTTCCGTGGGTTCGAATCCCACCCTTTCCGCCATTTTATGCGGGTTCCGGCAATCGCTGAAACCTTGACCACTAAAAAACTAGCGACGTTTGACTACTAGTTGACCACTCATGTTTTTGGGTGGTCTTTTTTGTTGTATCTATACAGTTTAAAAGTATTTATGCTAAAATCTGCTTGCATAAATTACAAAATTGAGTTAACATAGCTACAAAAAATAAGGAGGCTATGTTATGAAAGCACATGTACAGTATTTTTGCGGGCATGAAGCTGATGTTGATTTGGTTGGCAGTGCTGCTGTCCGCCAGCAGAAGCTGGCTGGCCTGAAGAAATCTCTTTGCGCTGCATGTCTCGCCGAAGCATGGAACGCCTGCGTTGCTGGTTGCCTGCCACGTGAGATGTCCATTGATCAATGGGAACGCGAGTATCCTGATTGTCGCCGGATGAAGGTGGATGCAGAAAAAGGTACCGTGATTGCCTGGGTACCGGAAAACAGAGCATAAAAAATACCCCGCTGCAAGGCGGGGCTTTTTTTATGCTTATATGATGTTAGCCAGGGTTTCCGCTGCGCGCTCATCGTCACCAGGCATTACGTGGCTGTAGGTGTTGAGCGTCAGATTTGCAGTGCTGTGGCCGAGGCGCTGCTGCACCGTCTTGTAGCTGGCACCGTGCTGCAGCAGGAGCGAGGCGCTGGTGTGACGCAGGCTGTTGAGGCAGAAGTCTTTCGGCATATCTGCATTTTTGCCGTAGCGCTTGACGAGCTTGCTTATTGCGTCAGGGTTGAGCGGTCTGCCGTGCTCTCCCGGGAAAAGGAGGCCGTATGGCTGCCACAGCGCGTCGCTCATGGCCTGCAGTCGGACGGTCCTTATCTGTACCTTAATGAGCGGAAGAATCGCCTTAGGCAGGCTCACAGTGCGCCAGCTGTCCTCTGTCTTAGTGCTTGCGCCAATCTCACCGCCACCTTTGGTACGCAGGTTGGTCTGCCGGACGGTAAACGTGCACCGCTCCAGGTCTACGTCCTGATAACGTAAACCAAGAATCTCACTGCGCCGCATGCCGCTGGTGGCTGCTAGTTTGATGAGCAGCTGGTGCGCGGGATCAGTGATGACGGAGAGCAGCTTTGTTACCTGTGCCTGGGTAAGAGCCACCCACTCGCGCTTGCGGGTAACCTTTGGCTTTTTGATTTGTAGCATAGGATGTTTGGCAAGCACTCCGTCAATGACTGCTTGGGTAAGCAGAGCCTTGAGCGTTACATAGATATGCTCAACGGTGCGGCTGGCAAGCTTTGCTGACAGTGCGGCTATAAAGTCGCGGATATTGGCTGGCTGCAGATTGCAGAGCGGGAAGTCGCCGAGCTCCGGCTTGATGTGCACCCGGATGTGAGACTCAATCGTTGCCCAGGAATTTTTGCGGATGGCTGCATGCTGGACGGCCAGGTAATGGTCGCACCAATCTTTGAGCAGCATGCCGCTGCTGTAGGTCCCGCTGCGTTTGGCAATCTTGAATTCCTGCACCTTGCGGTCAAGCTCTGCAGATGTTTTTGCCGTGAAATAGTACTTCTTGCCGAGGTAGGTGACTGTGGTGGCGTAGCGTCCATCAGCGCGTTTTTTATACTTTGCCATTGTGTAAAACCTCCTTGTGTGATACAATGGAGGTGCAATCGGTTGTGAACAAATTGCACCTTGCTCTCTTTCGTGGTGGATTGAGAGCACCTCCGCCTGTGCTGGGAACACGGGCGGTTTTTTATTTATTGTTTAGTGTATTTTGCCATAGAGTCAACAATGACACCTTTTACTTCTTGTGGATTAGACACATAGGTGTATTTAATATTCCCGAAAGTTGCGGCACTGCTGACAGAAATGTCACCGTAGCCTAAAACTCTGCCAATGATGCTCTGGTTATAGGTTACTTGATTTACTTTGCTTAAAGGCATATCAATGTAATCACGTTTGATTATACCTGTTTGCAGCATAACTCTACGGTTGGTAATATAAAATTTGTCTGTTACCAGCACGATTACCTTATAAATGCCCAGTAAAAAGAAAAATGCTGCAACCATATCTAACTTCCAATAAACAAACAAGAAAAAGAGAAAAAATGGCCAAACAATGAACATTAAGTGTTTCTGAAATCTTTTAATTTCAATTTCATGTTCTTCAAATTGCATAATAAACAACTCCCTTATTTATATTTTTATTTCTTCAGCAGCATTTCGCTCTCTCAAGCAGTTGCTGGTGGAAATCTCCCCTCTTAGCTAAAATTACACTTTCTTTACTTAAAAAACTTTCCTTTATGATAGTTGTGTGATAAAATATTTATAGATTAAAAATATTGTTGTCGTCACTTCGGTGGCGACTTTTTTTGTTTCTGGGGAAGTTTCAAGCGGTGGCGGCAGTTTCTTCTGCCGCCAGAATACCTAAGATAAAAAGATATAATTCCACCTGAGCGTCCTCGTTTAGCAATTCGAGTCGCTCACTGTCCATTAGATTAATACACCTCCTTTATTGGTTCCGCAGGTTTTTGGGATTTGAAAGTAAATCCTCAAAATATTCACGAGCGCGCTGTTGCGCTGCAGGACTAAGTTTGTTGTACAGTTCTTGAATATCATTTTTAGGCTTTTCTGGGGTATCCCATCCCATTAGTTGGGAAGGAGTAACGTTAAAAATTTCTGCCAAGAGTATAACCATATCATAGGGGATATTTTTAATATCCCCAGATTCATACCTTTGCAAAGTTGCTTTATTTGGTAATTTACCTATTTTAGATTTAATTATTTGAGCTAAATCTGTAAGAGATAATCCGTGTTTTTCACGGTATTTTCTTATATTTTCTCCTATTTCCATGGCTTGCCTCCCTATAATCTCCCTATAATTACGTTAACATCATTATAAATTACTTTTGCGCAAAATGCAACAAGGAATCGACTTTTTGCAAAAAAAGTTGCGCAATATGCGTTGACAAATAGCTTTAGTCATGGTATTATAGTTGCATAAAATGCAACGAAAGGTGGTGAGAAAATGTATGGCATTAATGTAATGTTACTGCGTCAAAAAATGCTTGAAAATGGGTTTATAAATATTGTAGACCTTGCAAAAGCAGCAAATGTTAGCCGTGATACTATTAGTAAAATGTTGGCTGGCAAAACTAAACCTCAAACTAATGTAATGTATGCAATTGCTAATGCTTTGAAATTAACCTGCGAAGAAGCAGGAAAAATTTTTTTTGCACGTAGTGTTGCGTAAAATGCAACGGAGGCGATTATGGAACCTATCGCTGTAACTCTCGACAAGGCCTGCGAGCTGACTGCCATCGGTAAAGCGTCGATGGTGAAGCTTATGCAGGATCCCAAATTTCCGGTATTTAAAATCGGAAACAAGTCGGTTATCCCAGTAGCTGGCTTGAGAAAGTATATTGAAACTCTGGGTGCTGAGCACTATGGAGTCGTTTAGGAGGCGGATGGTATGAAAAAGCTTTTAATTATCCTGCTTATGGCCATCTGTGCATGGGAGGCATGGGACTACACCCATCCTCAGCCTGTAGACCGCTACGTGGTCAAGGTTACCGCTGCTGATGGCGACACCCTCTGGCATCTCGTTGGAGACGTCATGGATAGAGAGGGAGACCGCCGCGATGTCCGCGAGGTCATCCACTACGCCAAAAAAATCAGCAACCTGAAGGGTGACCTGCAGGTTGGCGATGTTGTTCTCATCCCTATCGAAGTCGTTAAAAAATGAGAACCGATGAGCGCGGCGTCCACTACGTAGACTGCATGTTCTGCGGTACGGAATGGATAGTGTCAAAGTTTGCTAAAGAACCGTATGCGTGCCCTTATTGCAGGGCTATGTATAAAAATTTCAATCCACCACAATCAAAAAAGAAAGGTAAGGGGCAAAAACATGATTAGAACTAAAACCCAGTTTTTTATTCAGCGTTTAAATCTTGAAATGCATAACCTGCGTGAATATGCAGGTTTGCTGGAACACTGGAACACTAATGATGAGCAAGACGAGGTTCTGCTGGAGGCGGAGCTTGATGTCATTGACCGTATCGGCGCAACGCTCAAAGAGATGCGTGAGCTGCAGTCTCATGAATGGTCTGTTATGTACAAAGCTCTGCAAGATTCCGCAGAAAAGAATGCTGCTGATAGTTCCGATATGCCAAAAGAAGGCGCTTGCAAGGAGGCTGAGTGATATGGCTAACATCTATGAGCTTAAAAATCAAATCAAAGCCTGCATCCAGCTGGATGAAGAGCACGTGGTTGACACTGAAGACGGCGAAATCCTGAACCTGCAGCAATTCGAAGCGCTGCAGATGGAGCGCGGCCAAAAGATTGAGGGTATGTGCTGCTACATCAAGAACAAGCTTGCCGAGGCCGATGCCATCGACGCCGAAGCCAATACTCTCAGTCATCGCTCCGGTGTAATTAGAAAAGAAGTCGAGCGCTGCAAGGCTTATCTGGCCGGTGCATTGTACGGCGAGAAGTTTGAAACTCCCCGCTGCAAGATTACGTGGCGCAAGTCCGAAATCTGCAACGTGCTGAATATTGATGCAGTACCTGAAGAGTACAAGCGCACTAAGGTTACTGTTGATGCTGACAAGACGGCAATCAAGAAGGCCATCAAGGGCGGCATGGAGATTCCGGGTGCTGAGGTTATTCAGAAACTGAACATGACTTTAAAATGAGATTTGTTATGTTATGCAAGAATTGCCCTCAGTGTAAAACAGTTGGGGTTGGCGATATTTGTACACGTAGCTGGTGCAAATTAAGCAAGCCTGATGCTGCTGGCAGATATTTAGGGCTGGAACCATGGCGCAGTAAGCCGCATCCGAAATGTCCGCTGATGGCAAGATTAAAAGAAAATTACAAGGAGTGATTTTATGGGAATGCCTGTATTGATTTTAGGCGCGTCCGGCTCTGGCAAGTCCACGAGCCTGCGCAATTTTGAGCCGTCGGCGGTTGGCGTGTTTAATGTGGCGAGCAAGCCACTGCCATTCAAGAAGCGGCTGAAGGTCGTAAATCATGCGACGTATCAGGTCATCCAGGAAACGTTGGTGAAGAACAACTTGCGCTGCTACGTTATCGATGACTCGCAGTACCTCATGGCGTTCAACATGTTTGCTCGCGCGAAGGAGACCGGGTATCAGAAGTTTACCGACTGTGCGTTGAATTTCTACAATCTGCTGGCGCTGATCCGCGACCATACGACCGATGATACTATCGTGTATCTCCTGCATCACACGGAGTGCGATGATACTGGTCACATCAAAGCCAAAACTTCAGGCAAGATGCTGGACAATCAGCTCACTCTAGAGGGCCTGTTCAGCATCGTGCTGCTGGCTGAGACCGACGGTAAGGCGCACTGGTTCACCACGCAGAGCGATGGCTTTACGCCTGCGAAGTCTCCGATGGAGATGTTTGCGGCGAAGATTGACAATGACCTGAAGGCCGTGGATACAGCTATCCGCGAGTATTATGGTTTTAACGAGGAGGCAAAGAAAAATGAAAAAGCTTAACTGGGGAAATGTTGAAGCTGCGAGTGAAGGCTACGCAGCGCCGCCTGCTGGCGGTTATGTACTGGCCATCTGCTCTGTAGAAGACCATGCAGACAAGGAGTACCTGAAAATCTATTGCGACATCGCAGGTGTAGCTGATAAAGCAAACGAGCAGTTTGTTGGTTATTATGGCCAGCGCAAGGAGCGCAGCGGTGACAAAATTCCGCTGTTCAGCTTCATCCGTAGCTATAAAGATTCTGCGCTTGGCTTCTTCAAGGCATTCCTGGTGGCGCTGGAAAAGAGCGGCAATGCTGGTTTTTTGGCAGACCGCTTTAACGGTGATGAGCAACAGTTCTGTGGTATGGTCGTCGGCGCTGTACTTGGACAAGAAGAATACGTCTGGAACGGCAAATTGAACGTAAGACTTAAGGTGCACACCGTATGCTCTGTAGAGCGTATCCAAAAGGGCGATTTCAAGGTGCCGCCTATCAAAAAATATGAAGGCGAGATTACGTCTAATAATGCAGCTCCTACGTCCTATACACCTTTCAGCAGTGTAAACGATGCGGACATCCCGTTCTGAACTGCATCTTGACGATATCCGTCCTTACCTTGTGGGAGTCAAACAAAAAGGCTCCCATATTACTGCTACATGTCCCTTATGTGGCAAAGCAGGGCACCTGCATATCGACGAGAAAAACGGCACACTTCTGGTATATTGCCAGAAGTGCAATGCTCCCGGTTCGGACATCCTGCGAGAGTTCCGCCGTCTTGGAGCGAAGCCTGCAGAGCCGGAGCCTGTAGATTACAAGACGACAAAACCTATTGAAGATTACCGCCATGTCTACAGGAACCCTGACGGCACTGAAGCTTATTACAAGCGCCGCCGCAAATGGGCCGACGGGCACAAGGTTTTCAGCTTTGCCTATATCAATGCCGAAGGGCGCACGGTGTATACCAAGCCTGAAGGATGTAACAACTTATATAACTTAGATTTATTAGCACAACATCGGAGCACAAAGTTGTACATCGTCGAAGGCGAGAAATGCGCCGATGCCATGACGGCTGCCGGCCTACTGGCAACCACGAGCAATACCGGAGCCCAGAAGGCTATCAAGCTGAGCGCGACGGACAAGGCGCTGCTGGAATCTTATGCAGAGCGTATCGTCATTCCCGACAATGACGAGAAGGGCACCGATTATGCTGCAGCCTGGAAAGGCGCAAAGGTCATGGACATCACAAAGCTGTGGCCCGAGTGCCCGCCTAAAGGTGATATCGCAGATTACTTTGCTGCCGGTGGCACAGCCGAAGCAATCGAAGCCTACGAGTGGCCTGTGGTGCTCTCTCTGGACCGAGAATTCTTTGAAGGGTGCGACAGGTTCAGCCTTATCGATGAGGCGCTTCTGGAGGCAATAGCGGCGGTCACAGAGCCGTCCAAGCGTCAGCAGGTGCTTTCCATGGCACGGTTCCGTGCCGGGGAGCTGTGCTGCAAGAGGGAGTTTGAGAGCTGCTGGAAAGCGTACCTGCAGCAGCAGGCAGCCAAGGGTATAAGGTCAGATAATCTGACAAAATTCCCGCAGCAGCTCTTTGCTCTCCGGTGCGGTAACTGGAACACATCGATTAATGGCGTGTATCGAGCGGTACAGGTCGGAACAGAATATAAAAACGAATACGCAAGTCCCATTCCCATTATGCCGACGGAGCTGCTGGTGAACGTGGAGGATGAAACCGAGAAGATTCGGCTTGCGTATTTTAAAAATGGCGGCTGGCAAAGCGTGGTGGTTCCGCGCTCCACGTTGGCCAACAAAAATAAAATAATTTTACTGGCAGACAATGGTGTTGAAGTCAACAGCGACAATGCCGGTCTGTTAGTGAAGTATCTGGCAGAGGTCATCGCCATGAACCCGGACATCCTGCCGCGGGTGAAGTCGATTGACCACATGGGCTGGTCCGATGCAGGCTTTGTGCCGTACACAGACGAGGTCAAGCTGGACTGTGAGGACCAGTACAAATCTCTGGTGCAGGCAGTCTCCAGCAAGGGCACGCTGGAAGAATGGGCGGCCTACGTCGCACCGCTCCGACAGAACCTGTACATGCGCTTGATCCTGGCTGCAAGCTTTGCGAGCGTGCTGGTCGAGCGTGTGTCTGCGCTGCCGTTCGTGTTGCACCTTTGGGGCGGCACCGGCAGCGGCAAGACCGTGGCCATGATGGTGGCTGCGTCTGTTTGGGGTAATCCGGGCATGGGCAAGCTGGTGCGGACCATGAATATGACGGTCAACAGCATGATGAGTACAGCGTCTATCCTGCGTAACCTGCCGTTTTTCGGGGATGAGCTTCAGACAATTAAGTCCAGATTTGAAAATTATGACACGCTGATCATGCGTGTCACTGAAGGCCTTGACCGCGGACGCATGACTAATGCAACATTCCAGCGGCAGAAGTCCTGGCTGAACAGCTTTGTTTTCACCGGCGAAGAACCCTGCACGAAGAGTCAGTCCGGTGGCGGCGTGAAAAACCGTGTTATTGAGATTGAGTGCGACCAGCAAATAATCAGCAATGGTAACGCTGTTGTGAATTTTATCACGCAGCATTACGGCGGTGCTGGCAGGGCGTTTGTTGAAGCGCTGGAAGGGAAGAACCTTGCGGCTGATTACAATGAGATTATGCGTCTGGTGCTGGAAGTAACGGATACCACCGAGAAGCAGGCTATGGCTATGGCTCTCATGCTGCAGGCAGATGCTATTGCGAGCAAGGCTATCTTTGGTGATCCTGGCAATGTGCTGTCGCCTGAGGACATAGTTGGCTTCGTTAAGAGCAAGGCTGAGGTTGATGTGAGCGAGCGGGCGTTTAACCTTATTGTTGACGTCATCGGTGCCAACGCTGACAAATTCGATACCGAATTTCACGATTTTGCCGGTTATGCCTACTGGGGCAGGCGTAGAAACGATGGCGTAATCATGATTAATAAAACCGTTCTTGAGGAAGAATTAGAGAAGAAAGGCTTTGACTATGCTGCTCTAAAGAAAAAATGGGCAGAAGCCGGTCATTTGCTTAAAACAAAACAAGGCAAATTTTTCGGACTCTATACTTTGAATCATGTTAGAGCAAATTATGTAGCCCTTTATGTAAAAGGTTAGCTAGGTTAGCTAAAGGTTAGCTAAAAAAACCGCTCAACCATGCGGCTTTTAAGACTTTAGCTAACCTAATAACCTAGCTAACCTAATATATATATATACGTATGTAAGTTCTAATTTCCAAAAATCCTAAGTTCTAAAGTAATAAAAAATATATAGGATACTCTTTCAGAAAAAGGTTAGCTAGGTTAGCTAAAATTCAAAAACCGCTTAACCATGCGGTTTATAGGGTTTTGGAAGGTTATCTGGAAGGTTAGCTAGCTAACCTAAAAGGTCAGCTAAAGGAGGGAAACGATGTTATTTAAAATTTTGAGTACCATGTTACGTGATTGTATTGCAGGGCTGATTATGGCGGTGGGGTGCTGCTGTATGATGGTGGCACAGGCTTTTGTCAAAGCTGCTGTTTGCCTCGCCCGGGGTTGCGTGCAAGGTCAGTGGGGTGAAATGTGATGTTAAATAAAATCTGTCTGGTGTTTGCAGTGCTGATCAGCGTTGTGTGGATGGTGAGCCTGACGGTGTTAGTTGGTTGCGGTGCTGTATGGGCGCTGCAGAAGTTAGGAGGAATGTAAATGTATATCAAAACTAAACGCGGAGACTATGTAAACTCCAAGAATCTCGGTGCATTAAGAATCGCATGTCATAGTGGCGCTTATCATGTTGTGGCGGACTGCATCAGCTATAGTGGTGAACCTTGCTTCTACTCCAGTGGCAATAAGGAAGACGCGCAAGCGTATATGACCTTGATGGCGAACCACCTGGATGAAGTAGAAGATGCTGCAACCATGCAGTACCCGCGTTGTGCTATCCTCAAGGTGTCGGAGTCTACTGTTGATGCAATGCGTTATAGCTATCGCAATCGTCCGCTCCAAAACGAGCCGCAGCATGCAGCCAGCAAGAACACCAAGCTGTCCGCAATGCTGACTGCACTGGTCGATGACTTTGCTGCATCTGGTGATCCTGACAATCTTCTGAAAATCAACGCGTATATCCGCATGTATCTGCAGCAGGAGGCTAACCATGAATAAGCAATATCTGATGTTGAATCTTGAGTCTGACACCTTTAAGGGCATGAAGGCCGATTTCGATGAGCTCCTGCAGCAGCTGCTGGAGAAGCTCTTTGCTGGCCGTATTGCTGATGGCTCTATCAGCATGAAGCTGTCCGTCAGCTTGACCGAAACCTATTCTGAGACAATGGGTAAGGACATTTCTGTACCGCTGTTCAAACATAAAACTACCGCCAACTACACAGAGAAGCTGGAGAATGCCGGTGCTGTATCCCTGCCTAACACGTATCTGGAATACGACGAAGACCTCGGGGAGTTCGTCCTGAAGCCTTGCGGCGGCGAGCAGGACATGTTCGCGGAGCAGGAGTCTGAGGCTGATGAAGTAACTGTCGACGTTAAAGCCATTCCGCAGGATTGCCACCGTCCCCTGCAGGTGCGTGATCCTATGTGCAATGACTGCGCTAATCGCGATACCAGCGCCTGCGACCATTGCGATGGCTGCGACAAGTGGGAGCCGACGGTAAAATGATTCCGCTGCGTCCCTACCAGCAGGAGCTGGTGGATAATATCCGCAGAGCAATCGGTCAGGGGCGGCACAGCGTGTGTGCGGTGTTGGGCTGTGGCGGTGGTAAGTCCGTTATTCAGGGCAACATCGCCGCCAGCGCCACGGCACGCGGTAACAGGGTGCTGTTTGTGGTTCACCGCAAGGAGTTGTGCCAGCAGATTACCAATACCTTTACGGCGTGTGGCGTAGACTTCTCGCTTTGTACCGTAGGCATGGTGCAGACGGTCTGTCGCAGGCTGGCCAAAACGCCGGAACCGAAGCTAATTCTGGTCGACGAGGCACATCACATCCTGTCGCAGAGCTATTTGTCCATCCTGCAGCATTTTCCTGGTGCCGTCGTCTTAGGCTTTACGGCCACGCCGCAAAGGATGAACGAGGGTGGTCTGGGAGCGGTCTTTGAAGAGCTTATCGAGTCAGTGAGTACCGAGTGGCTCATCCAGAATCATTATCTGGCACCGTACAAATATTACGGTGTGCAGCTGGCGGATGCCAGCAAGCTGCATACTAAACGCGGCGACTACGACAAGGCCGAGGTTGAAGCTCTTATGAATAAGCGTGCTATCTTTGGCAGTGCTGTTGAGAACTGGCTGCAGCTGGCTAAGGGCAAGCAGACTATAGTGTATTGCTCGTCTATCGCCACCAGCGAGGGCACAGCGGCCGCTTTTAGGGAGCAGGGGATAAATGCTATGCACCTTGACGGAACAACGCCACAGGCGCAAAGACAGGCCGCCGTAGAGGGGTTCCGGCGCGGTGAGGTCACGGTCCTTTGCAACGTTGATTTGTTTGGCGAGGGCTTCGACGTGCCTGACTGTGATTGCGTGGTGCTGATGCGGCCTACCAAGTCGCTCACGCTGCACATCCAGCAGTCGATGAGGTCAATGCGTACTAATCCTAACAATCCGGACAAGGTCGCGCTGATCCTGGACCATGTTGGCAATTTCACGCGGCACGGCCTGCCGGATGACGTGCGAGAGTGGTCGCTGGAAAGCAAAGCCAAGAAGAAAAAGCAGGAGCTCAGTGTCAAGCAGTGCCCGGTGTGCTTCGCAGTGGTCAAGTCAGCGGTCACCGAGTGCCCTCTCTGTCATTACGTATGGGAGAAGGAAGAGCGCGAAGGTCCGGAGGTCGTGGAGGACATCATCCTGCAGGAAGTCGCGCGCATGCCGTATAGTAAGCACATCGAGTGTAAGTCATGGGCGCAGCTGGAGCTGTTCCGCTCGACGCACAAACGTGCTGATGGCAAGGTTTTTAAGTTCGCCTGGTCGCTACACAAAGCGGTGCAGCTGGGGCTGGCAGTACCGGAACGGTACCGCAGTGCCGCTATCCGCCTGTTGCGTCAGGATGAATACAGGAGGTTAAAGTTTGAATAAATCTGAAGCTCAAATTATGAAGGAGATTGAGGTCGCGGTGTCTGCCGCAGGGCACAAGATTTTCCGCGTCAATGTTGGCGAGGGCTATTTGTACCGCACACAGCCGACGCAAGCGACGCTCGAACTCGAGAACAAGCGCAGCCGCTGGTTTAAGAGCGGACCGCCGCAAGGCTACAGTGATTTGTCTGGTGTAGCGTATCCGTCGGGCAAGGCAATCTTTATCGAGTGCAAGACGCAAACCGGCAAACCGACGATGCAGCAGTGCGTATTCCTGTTGGCGATGTTGGCAGCGGGTGCCAATGCCGGTATCGCACGCAGCACCGAGGAGGCGTTGGCGATTTGCGAGATGACGGACGACCTGCGTCAGAAGATGGGGGAGTATATCCATGGCTGGTTGGTTAAGCTTAGGCAGCGTGGTAAGTGATCCGTGGCCTGACTGTGCCGACAGCGAGTTCTGGGGGCAGCTGCTACCAAGCGCTGCCCGCCATGATCACAAGCTGTATGTTAAGCTCATCGGTCTGCGCTTTGCCGGAGCAGAGCTGCTGCCTAGTGCACGCTTCGGCCTGCGCTTGGTCATGGCTAACGAGGCGACGGTGACTCAGCAGGAGGCGAGGGAGCTGCTTGCTCCCCACTCTGAGCTGTTACTGAATTTATTTTTACACATAGGAGGTGGCGCAGGTGGACAACAAAAAACTGATACATGATACTGTTGTGGCAACGCTGGCTGCCTTAAATAGCCAGCCTAAGCCGCAGGACTGCTACAAGGCGACGGAAGCACGGCTGTATGCTTACTCGACGCTGAGCGCGAACATTGAGCAGTACAAGCTTGATATCCGCGACCTGAAGGCGGAGCGTGTCACGGAAAAATCTAAAGACATTACCTGCTGGGGCGGCGCAAGTTCTCGCCTGACGCCCGAAGAGAAACAGCAGGCACGTATTATGGCTGTAGAAGTTAAGCTGGCGCGTGATCAGGCGGAAGTTGATAAAATTGACCGCATCTTGAACAGGCTGAAAGCAAGCGAGGATGCGGTGGCAGTAGACCTTATCCGTCAGGCGTATTTTTTCTGCGTACCTTTGGACGATATTGCGCTGCGTGAAGGTGTGTCGCTCTCGACCATCCAGCGCAGGCGTACGCGCCTGGTGCGGCAGCTGGCGTTAATGTTATATGGAGCGGAGGCGTTGATGTAATGGCAATTCTTTCACGTAAACGTATCTTGCGGGCGAACGTCACTTGCAAGACTAGCCGCATCTGCCCGCGTCAGCGGCAGTGGGCAAAACTTAGCTTGGTACAAGAATCCACGGTTCCGGGACCTAGTTTCCTTTCAAAATTAATCCGCAAACACCGCGAAGTTGTATTACTTCACAGCGCTCGTGGCTGCTGTCAAGTTTTTGCTTATTGCAAAACGGAGGTGACACAAATATTATGATTAGTTTGTATCCTGTGATTGCTGAAAAATTGCATATCCCTGTTGGCAAGGAGTTTAAGCTCAAACCTAAGCGTGGCGGAGTATATCCGGCACAGTACCGTTTTATCGCTGATGATTTGGAGTACCGTCCAAGCCAGTGCTGCCATTGGTCAAGTATAGGTAATCAGTCCATGCAGATGCGTATTTTTCTTGCTTTGCTGCGTGGCGGTGTGGAGGTAGTAAAAGAACAATGAAAGAGAAAAAACTTTATACATGTGAAATTTGTCACACAGACTATGCTGAAAAATTTGCATGTAAACAGTGTGAACAAAACCATAAAACGAATTTGGCTATTAAAGGTATGAGATTTAAGCCGATGACGGTTGACGAGTCGGGTTTCCCTATTAGCATTACGGTTGTTACTGATAAGGGATTAGAAAAAGTGTATCATTGTTGAGTGGAGGTTATTAAAGATGAGTAAAAATTTAATCCCGCAAATCGCCCACATGTTGGGCGTGGAGCTGGGCGAAGAGTTTAAGATTGGGGGTTATGACGATTCTAACACACGGACTTATAAATTTACCGCTCAAGGGCTGAGGGTAAAACTTGTCGAACACCCAGAAGCGACAGAATTTAACGCCTTAGCAGCGTTAAACAGCTTGCTGGTGGGCGACATTGAAATCGTCAAATTACCGTGGAAGCCGAAAATGGACGAACGTTATTGGACTTTTGGTTTAGGGGTTGACGGCAAATGGATAGTTATAGCTCGACGTTGGGAAGGCTATCCTTGCGAATTTCTTTTAGTGGATAAAGGTTGGGCATATCGTAGAGAGAAAGAAGCAAAAGCTGCCTTGCCGTCTGTCGCAAAAGAGTTGGGCGTAGAGTTCGTGGCGAAAACAGTAGAAGAGAATTTGTTTTAGGAGGATTGTTATGATTACATGTAGAGAATTTACATCGTTTATTAATGATGAACTTGTCCGCGTAGGAACTTTGTTTACGGAAAAACAGCAGCAGTATTCTGCCGGCGCTGATCCGCTGTCAAACTTCCGCACAGGTGCTATGCTGGAGCATCACGATGGCGGTTACGATATGATGTATGATGTGGCTAAGGGATATCTGAATAAGCACATTGCTTTTCTCTACGACCATGGTATTGCCGACAAAACGGAAGAATCCTTGCGCGACATGGTGGTCTATGGTCTGATTATGTTGTACATGGTCAAGAAGCACAAGGAATGGCTTGCACAAGTGAAGGAGTGACCTTGATGGGCAGTAAACGTAAACTTAAGCGCCGCAATCCTGCGCCGGTGGCAGGCTTTAAATACGAGCGCATGTGCCAGGCTGTGTCCGAGCAGGCTATCTATCGCGTGCTGGCTGTTGCGATTGATATCCTCTGGAATGATTTCGGTGGTCTGCAGCGCAAGGACCAGCGTCTGAAATTCTTCGCTGAGACATTCCGTGAACGTCTGGAAGTTGTAGACCAGGGCTTCACACCGTCGCAGCAGGCAGCTATGGATGAGCTGCAGCGCCAGGCTGGTTATAGCGTAGTGTTTAATGCAAAATAATTTAATGACCGCTCATCAGATGGTGGGCGGTCGTTTTTTTGAAAAAATGACTTGACTTTTTGCAACCCATAAATTAAAATGAAGCTGTGGCCAAAAGTGAGGTGAAAAATATGAGCCCACGAACAGGTAGACCTAAAGCAGAAAATCCCAAAAATATTCAGTACAGTGTGCGTTTGGATGATGCTACTGAAGCTTTACTTACTAAGTATTGTACAGAGCATAATATTACAAAAGGAGAAGCAATACGCCGAGGAATTCATTTGCTTTTAGGCATAAAAAAATAAGACATCCGTTGACCCTGAGAAAGTACGCGAATGTCTTATTCCAGACGAGGAGCTATCCTCGTGAAATATTCTATCATGAGATAGCTCCTTTTTCAAGAAAGGGAGATAATTTTATGGAATTACAGACATTTCAGCACGAACAATTTGGAAATTTGAGAATCATGGATGAGGACGGTGTTGTTTGGTTTATTGGTAAAGATGTAGCACAAGCCTTGGGGTATAACAATCAAAGTAAGGCTATTCAACAACACGTTGATGAGGAAGACAAAAAGAAAATTGATATTCGAGCCTCCCAAAATGGGAGAGTCGAGAACAATCTCGTATCTAGAGCCTGGCTCATCAACGAATCCGGCTTATACTCGCTCATCCTCTCGTCTAAGCTGCCAAAGGCTAAGGCCTTTAAGCGCTGGGTAACATCGGAGGTCTTGCCCTCAATCCGCAGGACCGGCAAATACGAAGCCATGGCGCAGGCTGTTCCCATCAACGACGAGCCTGCCACAGACTTCACGCAGCTGGAATTTGACCAGCGCATTCGCATTGCTGCCATCATAGCCAGCTGCCGCAGGGAACGCCTGCCGATGGTGGCCAAGATTCTCTCGCTTGACCTTGACGAATTTGCACCGCTGCTGCCGCAGAATGCTTCTGATGCGGAACAACTTGCTTATCAGTACATTTCTAGTGTGTATGATGCCATGAAGCGCGATACGCCGATACAGTATTTTTATAACGGTTATGCGAAATGGTGCATGGAGCAGGGAACGACGGCTTTGAATAAAACAGCCCTCGGGAAAGTATTTAAAAAGTATTTCCCTGTGCAGGCAGTCGCCACATCCTACTATGAAGGCGGTCAGCGCATATTTGGTTGCGTCCGCTGCTACCGCAAGATGGGAGGTGCTGCAAAATGACCTACAAAGACCTACCCGCAAGCATTAGAAACCAGGTTGAAGAACTTGAAATCAGTATTGACAGTAAGACTCAGTGCCTTGATACGCTATATGCTTTGTTCCCAGACAAAGAAACGGTTATCACTATGCTGGTTGAAAAGTACGCCGAGCAGCGGCAAAAAGAACTTACTGCTGAGGAAGCTCTGCGTAAGGCTGGCTATAATGTAGCAGAGCTGCGTGTCGCTTACTGGAATGCTTAATTAAAAGATAGGTGCTCAAAAAATGAATAGATCCACCACGATTGAAAACCATCGAGTCCCAGCTTGATGGTTTTATTTTTTTGCAAAAATGACTTGAAGCAGTGAAAAAAAAGCGGTATAATATAACCACGGAGAAGTGTCGATAAAAGCGGCATTTCGCCTGCCCCTTTTCGTTGCGAAGCGGTGCGTATTTTGACTGAATGCGCACCGCTTTACTATATTGTTTATGTAGCGTCTGGCTTTTAGCTAGGCGCTTTTTATGCCCGGAAGCCGTAACCTAAGGGACGGGACATCCCTTTCTGACCTCAAATCCTCAGCGGTAGTCCGGGCACCAATAAATGACTTGCAATTATTGATGGAGTGAGTTAACATGCTTATAAGACCTTTAATTATTGCTGCGAGAATTTTGGATGAAGATTATCCGAAAGACCCGAATCCTGAAAATTGGCGTACTATCAGTGGTGCAAAAGTGCATCTGAACGAAAAAGGTCAGATTGACGGTGGTGCTGGCAGTAAGTTTAATAAGAAAAAATTCGGCAGCAATTTTAGTGCTCAAGAAGGATTTTCGGGAGAATATGCAGCGCCGAAAACAACTTATAAAGAAAAGGTCATTCTTAATCCTTTCCTCGATAAGGTTTTAAAGGAAAACGATCAGCTAAGTGAGGAATCTTTGCTACATGCAGGCAAAAAATTAATGAGTGCGTCCCCTAATGAAATTTCGGACATTGGTTCTGAAGAAGAACTTGACGAAGCTCTTGATATATTAGAAGACGCACTTAATATTGATTGGAAATCTGAGGCTAAGGTCAAGAAACTTAAAGAAACGTTGATGCAAAAAGCAGCTGCTGTCTTTACTGAGGCGTCCGTGCAGTCATATCAAGGGGGAAATTATCCGTTCCGTAAATCCAATTACACAAAGGTGCATTTGGATAATGCTGTATGGTGCGAATCTATGGAGGAATCCAAGAAGAAATTTGATACTCAGGCTCTCGATGTCTGGGCTAATGCTAACCAAGAAGAGCGAGAAGCTATTAGAGAGTATACATCATCGTATTCTAAGTTCAACGAACCACTGCGTGGGATTGAATATGGAACCGGCAAATATAAAGGTGTAGGGAGTATTGACTTTGAGAATATTGGTAGTAATGGTTATGGTAATTTAAAACCTGGCGAAGCTAGAGACCTAATCACAAATATGACCAACTACATTGACCGTAGTGCTTTTGATGAGGATGTCTGGTTGCAGCGCGGTTGTAATTATAAAGGCATGGATAAGTTTTTGAATCTTAGTAAGCCGCTGAAAGAGTACTCGCTTGATGATCTGAAAGCTGAAATTTTAGGTACTAAAGTTACGGAGCATGGTTTCATGTCTTGCGGTGCCGCAAAAGGTACAGGTTTTGATGATAAACCTGTTATGTTTAACATTTATGCTCCAGCAGGAACTAAAATGGCTTATGCTCCGAATTTTTCTGCTTTCAAAAAAGAAAATGAAATGATTTTGCAGCGCGGCACGCAGTTTCGGGTTGCGAAAATAGAAGAAAATCCTGACGGCGGTTTCTTTATTGATCTTGAGGTTGTTGGTTATGATATGCAGAAAGTGTAGGTAAAAATCATGGGATTATATGAACGTCATGCAGACGAATTGTTGAGTGATAATACTCATAATGCTGGATACGAGCAGTGCAAGGAATGCGTTTATTCCGGTAAGCCTGGAACAGCTGCTTATAGCCGTTGTATTTGCGAGAAGTATCCATTGAGCGATGGTGATGATCAATGGGCAACCAGCAAGCCTGATGGTATTGAAGATGGCTCGTTAAGATGCAAATTTAGAAAAGACCGTTAATGTTAAATAAATGACTTGAATGTTTTAAGTATTAGAGTTAACATAACAACAATCAAGTGAAAGGTTGTGATTATGTTATGGAAAAACAGATTTATTACGATTATTTAGAAGAGCTGCGTCAGTCTGGAGTAACGAATATGTTTGGTGCTGCTCCGTATCTCATGCGTGAATTTGATTTGAGTCATGATGAAGCATCAAAAATACTTAGCGACTGGATGGGTAGCTACAAGCAACCAGAATAACTTACTATCGAAAAAATCACTAACGTAAACCTCGAGCTTAACGGCTCGGGGTTTTTCTGTTTCCGGAGGTAATTATGAAAATCATTGATATGCCCATCGGCGATGTGGTTCCGTATAAAAACAATCCACGCCGCAACGATGCAGCCGTGAAGCCGGTTATGGAATCCCTGAAGGAGTTCGGCTGGAAGCAGCCTATTGTTATCGACAAGAATAATGTTATCGTGTGTGGGCACACGCGTCTGCGTGCTGCTAAACGACTTAAGATGAAAACTGTGCCGTGCGTGATGGCTGATGACCTTACTCCCGAGCAGATTAAAGCGTTCCGCCTGGCGGATAATAAAACCGCCGAGTTTGCAAGCTGGGATATGGACATGCTCAACAGCGAGCTGCTTGACATCAAAGGTATTGACATGGGCGATTTTGGCTTTGATATGCCGGAGCCTGAACCGGAAGAGGATGCTTTTGATGTGGATGCAGCGCATGAGGCTGCCAAGCAGAACACCATCACGACTCCTGGTACTCTTTACCAGCTCGGGAACCATCGCTTATTATGTGGCGATTCAACAAATCGTACTGATGTAGCACGTTTATTGGGGGGGCAAATGGTTGACATGGTGTTTACTGATCCTCCCTACAATGTCGCTTACCAAGGCGGCACAAAAGACAAGCTCACCATTAAAAACGATTCCATGAGTGAGGTTGAATTCAAAAACTTTTTAGATGCAGTGTTTGATAATTATTTTGCCGCAATGAAGCCCGGCGCGTCATTCTACGTATGCTACGCTAGTCGCAGTGCGGTCGAGTTCCGGCAGGCTATTGTTGATGCCGGTCTGCTGCTGAAGCAGGACCTTGTCTGGTGCAAGAACACGTTTACGCTGGGACGACAGGACTACCAATGGCAGCATGAACCCATCCTTTACGGCTGGAAGCCTGGCGCGAAGCACCGCTTTTTCGGTGGCCGCAAGCTGTCAACGGTCATTCCCGACAACTATCCGGTGGAGGTTGGCTATGATGCCGATGGGCATCAGCTCATTCACATCAGCATCGGGCTTAAGACTGTCTGTCTGCGCGCCGACAATGTGGAGGCTGTGGACACGGAAGAGGTCAACAGTGTAATTCATGTTGACAAGCCCACGCGCAACGCCGAGCATCCCACCATGAAGCCGATTGCCCTCTGTGCCAAGTGCATCAAGAATAGCTGCCAGCAAGGTGATGCTGTGCTTGATTTGTTTGGTGGCTCTGGCTCCACGCTCATTGCCTGCGAGCAAATCAACCGCCAATGCTACAGCATGGAGCTTGATCCTGTGTACTGCGATGTCATCGTTAAGCGTTGGGAAGCTCTCACCGGCAGGAAGGCCGAGGTAATCGGTGCCGAATCCTGAGAATTTACGCGTACCAAGCTCGAGCGAAGCTCGAAAAAACGGCTCTGCTGGCGGTCGCGCGTCTGGTGAAGCCCGGCGCCGCAAACGCGCTATGCGTGAGGTCCTTGATGACCTGCTGCAGATGCCGCTCAAGCGTGGCGAGCTGAAGAATGTTGAGTGCTTGGGCGACCTGATGGGGCCGAACGGCAAGATTAACCTGCTGAACGGTAAAATCAATGTAACCGTGGAGCAGGCTGTGTTGCTTGGTCAGGTAGTGCTTGCTATGCAGGGCAATACCAAGGCGGCGACGTTCTTGCGGGATACTGCAGGGCAGAAAATTCTTAAGGATGCCGAAGAACAGTCCCAATATGAGGACGATGGCTTTACCGACGCAATCAAACGCAGTGCAAAGGATGTGTGGAAATAATGGGCATCGTTGGCAGGCTGCGCAGTATTATCAAACCTGTTATCAAGTTCTACGAGTTTAGTAAAAAACAAATGCAAATCTTGACGTGGTGGTGTGAGGACTCTCCCTACCACGATTACAATGGTATTATAGCTGACGGTTCCATCCGCGCTGGTAAAACAGTAGCGATGGCCGTCTCTTTTGTTATTTGGGCTATGGATACCTACGATGGCCAGAACTTTGCTATGTGTGGTAAAACCGTAGGCAGCTTCAGGCGTAACGTCTGGAAATGGCTCAAGCCTGTACTGCTGGTGCGTGGCTATCAGGTGGAAGAATCACGCACGGAGAACCTTATCGTGATAGCTCGCAAGCAAGGCAGCACAATGAAGCTGAATTACTTCTACGTGTTCGGCGGCCGCGACGAGTCCTCGCAGGACCTTATCCAAGGTATTACTTTGGCTGGTCTGTTTTGCGATGAGGTCGCGCTCATGCCGGAGTCATTCGTCAACCAGGCATCTGGCCGCTGCTCTGTTCCGGGCGCTAAGCTGTGGTTTAACTGTAACCCGGATAGCCCGATGCATTGGTTCCTGCTACGCTGGATTGAGAAGTGCGACGAGAAGCGCTTGCTGCATATCCATTTCCTGATGGACGACAATCCGTCGCTATCCGACGAGGTGCGTGAACGCTACCGGACGATGTATTCCGGTGTGTTCTATCGCCGCTTCATTTTAGGTGAGTGGGTAATGGCGCAGGGCGCTATCTATCGTGATGCGTGGAGTGATGAGCTGCTTTTTGGTGATGACCAGCTGGAGTATTTGCTCAAAAATCTGCACATCATGAAGCGCTCTATCACGATTGACTATGGCACCGTGAACCCGATGGTGTATCTGGACGTGCTCGATGATGGGCGCGACCTGTGGTTCATCCGCGAGTATTATTGGGACAGCCGCGCCGAGGAAAAGGAGAAGGACAACAGCCAATACGCCGACGACCTGCTTGAGTTCGTCTGTGGCGTGGAGCTGTGGCCGACAAATGTGGTTATTGATCCATCTGCAGCAAGCTTTAAAATTGAGCTGCGCAATCGTGGGCTGCGTGCGAAGGAGACGGTGGAAACAATCAACGCCGACAATGATGTTATTGAGGGCATCCGTAAAGTGAACACGCTGTTAACCCGTCGCCGCATCCATTTTTATTCTGGCTTGATGCACACGCTGAAGGAGATGCAGTCCTATTGTTGGGACGACAAGGCTCTGCAGCAGTCTGGCAAGGAGAAGCCTATTAAAGTAGCCGACCATGCGCCTGATGCGGTGCGCTACTATGTATCAACAGTCATCAGGCCAAGGAGGATAGCAAATGTCTAAAAGAAAACGCAGGCGCGTCCTGGATAAAGCTCCTGAGCCGCAGCCAATACGCAGCAGGGCGCTCGACGCTTTTAGCAATGTACTGGCTCGTTTGGGCGCTGGCACTCCGAACCTGTTGGAAGGCACGGAGTACAGTCTGCAGCGCATGTCGCGTGATTTTAATACTTTGAATGCTCTCTACCGTGAGAGCTGGATTGTCCGTCGCATCATCGACGTTATCCCGGCGGACATGCTCAAAAACTGGATAACGATTACCAGCGGCCTGGACCCCGATGTAGAGAAGCGGCTCAGTCTTACCCTGCGCCGTACTCAGCTCATTGACAAGCTTAAGCGTGGCATGCAGTGGGGCAGGCTCTACGGTGGCGCGTTAGGCGTGATACTGGTCAAACACCAAGGCTACGACCTTAGTCAGCCGCTGCAGCTTGACTGGATAATGCCTGGCGATTTCGCAGGGCTGCTCATCTTCGACCGCTGGAACGGAGTTAACCCATCCAGCGAGCTTATCGAAGATATTTCTGATCCTGATTACGGCTTTCCAAAATATTACACTGTGACTGATCCTGCCGGTGGTGGCTCCGTGAAGATTCATCATAGCAGGGTAGTTCGCTTTACTGGCAACACGCTACCTTTTTGGGAGGAAATTGCAGAGATGCAGTGGGGTGCGTCTGTTGTCGAGTCAATTTTTGATGAGCTACGCAAACGTGACAACGTGAGCTGGAACATTGCGCAGCTAACGTTTATGGCGAATATCCGCGTGCTTAAAATGCAGGACTTAGGTCAGCTTCTGGCGGCAACGGACAACGAGTCGCAGGCTGAGCTGCTGCGAACGCTGGAAGCTCAGAACATGCTGCTTAACAATATGGGTATGCAGGTCATGGATGCTGCAGATGGTCTGGAAACGCACCAGTACACTTTCGGTGGCCTTGCTGATTGTTATCAGCAGTTTATTATGGATATCAGCGGCGCTGCTGAAATTCCGGTGACGCGTTTGTTCGGGCGCTCTCCCTCTGGCCTTAATGCTACGGGCGAGAGTGACCTGCAGAACTACTATGACATGATAGCCGAGAAGCAAGAGTCTTATCTGCGACCTATCCTGAACAAAGTGCTCCCGCCGTTCATCATCTCGACTCTAGGCAGCCTGCCGGACGATTTTGATTTTGAATTTGACCCGGTCGCAGAGCCTACCGATAAAGAGCGTGCCGACCTTGCCAAGTGCGGCACGGACAATATTGTGGCTGCCTACAATGCTGGTCTTATCTCTCAGCGCACTGCTCTGAAGGAGTTGAAGCAGCAGAGCGAGCGCACCGGTGTCTGGACCAACATCACCGATGAGGACATTGAGCGTGCGTCCGACTCAGTGGAGCCGCCTGGCGAGATGGGTGGCATGTTTGGCGACATGGGCGGTGGCGAGGCTGCTGGTGCTGTTGGTGTTGAACCTCAGCAAAATAAACCGCCTGAATCTGAATAAATGACTTGCAATAATTATGCATGAGAGTTAATATATACACACTAAAAATTACGGAGGTTAGTATCATGGATAAAACTAGACTTAACCTGGAACGTCTGCGTGCTTATGATGCTGAATGGGAAGAAGATAAGCATCCGCGTGCTGAAAACGGACAGTTCACTTCTGGTAGTGGTAGTGCCAGTGGTGGAGCCGAAAGTGCTACGATCAAATCTCCACTCCGCCAGGCTGTTGAGGCGGTGCAGGGCGGCGATGGCAGGCTTAAAGGTTACAAGGGCTTGAGCTTTACACAGGAAACCAGCGAGGCTGATTCTGGCACTCCTGCCGGCGAGGTACATAATTTCATTGTTGGCAACCTTAAAGGCAAGGAACCGACGAAGGAAAATGTAACGGCTGCGTGCAAGCAGGTAGTAAATATGCTGAATGACGATATTAAATATCTGAGTGAGCGCGCTGCCACAGCTAGACGTTATGGCAATGAACAGGCTGCTAAGGAATGGGAAGCAAATATTGAAAAGCAGCAACAAAGAATACAAGCTGCTTATGAGGTTACAATGGGTTTTAGTAAATGAAAAAATTTAAAATGCCGCGAGTCATTGAGCGCTCTTATGCCAGCGCCATTGACCGCCTAATGCAAGGACTGAAGCGTGAGTTATCTCACGTTGCCAGTCCTTTTTTTATTGCTGACATAATGCGTCGGCTGGCACGTTCCCCGACTTTTATTCGTGCCTGCGACCAAATCGCGCGCTCGATGGCCACGCATCTGTTCCGTGACGGGTATAAGACGTGGCGTGCTGCAGCAGCCGAGGGCAGCAAGGGGCGAATCATCCGCACCGCTCTACAGCGCGAGCTTGCCTCACCACGCGTCGCAAAAGTGTACGAGGGTATAATCAGTCGTAATGCTGAATTAATCCGCTCTATGCCGCTCACGCTGGCTGATAGGGTGGCTCACAAAGTCGCAGAAGGTTATGAGCAAGGCTTGCGACCGGAAGCGATGATAGACGATATCCTCAAAGAGTACCCGCATATAACCGAAGCTCATGCAAGGCTTATCGCCCGCACGGAAACGTCTAAAGCCAGCACGGCTCTGACGCAGGTGCGTGCTGCTGAGGCAGGGCTTGACTGGTACGTCTGGCGGACGAGCGAGGATTCTCGTGTGCGTTCTGCTCACACGCATATGGATGGTGTGATTATCCCTTGGGGCGAAGCTCCAGCACCGGAGTTACTCAACCATGAGAAGTCGCAGGGGAATTACCATGCGGGCAACATTTATAATTGCCGCTGCTATCCTGAACCGCTTATCAGGTTTGACCAGGTGGCGTGGCCAGCTAAGGTGTACCGCAATGGTAAAATCGAGCGCATGGGTATAAAACAATTCAGAAAACTATTACCTGGAGGTGAGCTATGAGCAAGGCATATTTTGGCTCACGAATCTCCGACCACATCCTTAAAACACCGGAGGGCTTCCTAATCTGTAAGGACGTTCCTATCGCTCGTACCGGTACACAGCAGTATCGAGGCTGCGAGTTCGGTGGTCCGGTCGCTGACGGCATCTATAATGTCCAGCGTCCTGAAGCTGAAGTCTTTGACCGTGCTGCCGTGGCAAGCTTTGAAGGCAAGCCTGTATGCGATGAGCATCCGGAAGAAGATGTAACTCCCGATAACTATGGGCGCTACATGAAAGGCGTGTGCCGTGATGTGCGTCGAGGCGATGGCGACTTGAGTAATTGCTTAGTCGCTGATTTAGTTATTTACGATGCTGACCTCATCGGTAAGATTGAGGCTGGCAAACGCGAGATATCTTGCGGCTATGACTGCTTGTGGAATCCAACGAGTGACTCCAGCTATGACCAGCTGGAAATCCGGGGTAACCATGTAGCAGTTGTTGATAGAGGCAGGGCGGGGCACAAGGTGGCCATCCGTGACACTGCCGACGATAAAAAAGGAGGTACCAAAATGTCTAAATCTTTGATTGGACGTATCCTGCGAGCGCTTGCTCGCGACGAATCTACTACACCAGAGGACATGGAGGCTGCTGCAAAACTTGCAGGTAATTCTGATGCTGAGCCACGTCCTCAGCCTGCACCCGCTGCTGCTCCTGCTCCTGCAGCTCCAGCAGCTCCTGCAACACCTGCACCTGCTGCTGTGCCGCAGCCTGACAATAAACCTGCTGCAATGGATGAGGCTACTGAGGCGCGTTTCAAGAAAATTGAGGACGCACTGGAAGCTATCAGCTCTAAGCTGAATCCTGCACCGCCTGCTGCAGAGCCTAAAAAGGACGCGCTGGATGCGCTGGAGGAAGAACTCCAAAACAAAGCGCCCGCTGCTGCTCCTGCTCCTGCTGGTGACGAGGACGATGTAATCGAACCGCCTGAAGATATTAATGCGCAGGATGCAGCGCCGGAAGAAGATGTTGAGGGTGAATGTGCTCCCAACGCCAAAGAGGCACGTGACGCAGCTATGGCTTTAATCAAAAATCTGAAACCTGCTGTCGCAGCCATCCCTAATGAGGCTCAGCGCAAACGTGCGGCTGACTCTCTGGCTATCCTCATCAAAGGCTCTATGCAGCAGGATGCTCAATATGGCGAGTTGATGCAGATGCGTCGCCGTTCCGCTGCACAAGACAGCAAGCCTGATGATTACGCTCTGGGACGTGAAATTGCAAAAAAATATAATCCCCATTATAAAAATCGTTAAGGAGGCAAAACAATATGAGTGGTAAAGCAATTGGTATCTCTATGAATTTTGGCTATCCCGGTAACTACGCCCGCACTCCGGACGATATCGTGGCTAGCCGTCTGTTAAACGAGGAAAGCGAAGCTATCCCGTTTGGTGCCGCTGTCTGCATTAAAGACGATAATACTTACACTGCTGTTGGTGCTGCAACTACTGCTGCTGATGTGTGTGGCATTGCGCTGCGTGTTGTTAAGCAGGCAGTGTCTTATGCAGAGCAAAACAAAACCGAGTATCAGCCCGGTCAGTATATGTCTGTCCTGGAACGCGGCGCTGCTACTGTTGTATGTAATGTTGGCACTCCGAAAGCTAACGGTAAAGTTTACGTGCGCGTTAAAGCTAATACTTCTATTGCGAATGGCGTAATTGGTGGTTTTGAAGCTGCTGCTGACAGCACTAACACCATTGAAATTCCGAATATGCGCTGGACTAGCGGCGCAATGGATGCGAATCGTGTCTGCGAAGTTACTCTGCTGACTCGTGCTTCTGCGTAATATAAGGAGGTATAAATAATATGGCAACTGGAAAATTTGGCTTTTATAGCCCGGACGCTGGTATGCGTAATCTGGGTAATTTTGCCATGCAGAATGGTGGTCATAAAAGATTCCGCGGCTCTGCATGGGATGCTGCTGCCAGCTCTGGCATGGCGTATATTACAGGCGAACTTGAAAAGGTTGATCCTAAGCTGCGCGAACCGCTGACCAGCGTAACCTGGCAGCGCGATATTGTCGCCAAGACTGGCGGCGGCTGGGTAGAGTTTACTTCTACTTTTGATGTTGACTATGCTACTTCTGGCGCAAACGCTAACAGTATCACTGCTCCCGGTGCTACTACGATACCTGTAATGCAGGTCAACACCAGCAAGAACATGTTCAAGGTATCCACCTGGATGCACGCTATGCAGGTACCGTTTATTGACCAGGCGAAGATGAAGCAGATTGGCCGGAATCTGGAAGATTTGCTGGATAAGGGCGTTAAACTTAACTACAACAAAACTCTTGACCTCAATGTCTACAACGGCTTCAAGGAGGCAGGTACTACTGGCTTGCTGAATGACCCGAATGTTGTTACCTACACTGTGGGTAATGGTGCAAATGGCACTCCCGCATGGAACACTAAAACCGCGGATGAGATCCTGCATGACATTAACAATGCGCTGGTGGATGCGTGGGCTGCATCCGAGTACGACATGAAAGGCATGCCGAATCATATTCTGATTCCGCCGAAGCAGTATGCTTACATCACTATGCAGAAGGTTTCCGAAGCCGGCAACATCTCCATTATGGAGTATTTGATGCAAAACAATATTGCTAAAGAGCAGGGCGGCTCTATCACCATTGAGCCTTGCCGTTGGTGCATCAAGGCTGGCACTGGTCAAAAAGACCTTATGATGGTTTACGTCAACGACGAGGATATGGTCAATTTTGATTTGACTGTGCCTATCACCCGCGCGTATACTCAACCGTCTGTTGAGCGTGCCGCCATCCTGACTTTGTTTGCAGCGCAAATCGGCCAGGTTAAATTCATGTATTACCAACCTGTCGCATACCACATCGGTATCTGATTAGGCAATATTCTAGCCAGGCGTTTATCGTCTGGCTTTTTTATTTGAGGAGGACAATCAATGGTTATTTTAACTAAAAAACGCTTTGGCTTTGTGAAGCAGGACGGTACTGAACGCATTGATGCGGAACGCTTTTTGACTAAGGGTGGAATGGAGATTGAGGATGCTCCCGATTGGATTGCAACTGATCCTCTGTATGCGCTGGCTGTTGAGTCTGGCGACCTCGTGCCGGTCAATGGTAAAACTCCGAAGGCTGAGGCAGAAGCTGTTGCCAAAGCCAAGCAAAGCAAAGCGGAGGATAAACGCGAATAAGGAGGTGCGTTATGTACCATCCGTTGATTGCGCAGGCGAGCAATATCAAAACGCAGGAAAATCCTTCTTACACCAAGGAGGACTTCCTGGCATTCTATCCACAGTTTGCTGAGCCGTTGCCGGAAATAGTGCTGGACAGCTTTGTAGAGCTTGGTCAGGCGTGTGTAAGCGAGCAGCGCTATGGCAAGATGTGGCAGCACTGCATTGGCCTGTTTGTGGCTCATATGTGTACGCTGTACATGCAGAGCGCTGCAGACCCGGGGGCACCTGCTGCTGATATCCTTGCCGCAGCTCAGGCCGCTGGTGTTGTTACGAGTGAGTCTGCTGATGGCGTGTCCTACAGTATGGATACATCAGCCCTGTCACAGGACCTTGCAGGTTGGGCGGCGTTCCGGTTGACTGCGTTTGGCGTGCAGTTTGCTACCTTAGCTCGACTTGTGGGCAAGGGAGGCATGTATGTATGGTGAGTGTAAAAACTTCACATATGACGGTCAGCGGCGGGCTACAGGGCCTTATGGACAGAGTGCAAGCTCTGAACCGTGTTAATAAGCTCTATGTGGGTATCCCGCAGGAGAAAACTTCTCGTGGCGATGAGCCTATCAATAATGCGAGCCTGCTGTACATCCATACTCATGGCATCCGGCGTAGGTCCATGCGTGAAGAAATGCAGGGCTATATGGATCAGGGCATGGAGTACAGCCTGGCTTATCAGTTGTATGTCCAGACGCACGGTTCGCCGCTCTGGCACGCTCCACCGCGTCCTGTAATTGAACCGGCCATAGCCAAGCACCATCGTGAGATTGCAGAAGAATATGCTAAGGCTGTAAAGGCTGCTATGACTGGCGATGGAGCGAGGGCTGATGCTTTTATCAAACGCACGGGCCTGCTGGCGCAGAACATCTGCCGTAAATGGTTTACGGATGCCGAGAATGGCTGGCCGCCTAACTCCCCGAAAACCATAGATAAAAAGACCAAAGGCAAGGGCGGCAAAACCAATCCGCTTATTGATACCGGTGCCTTACGTAAGGCTATTGTTTATGTGGTAAGGAGTGATTGACGTGGTTAATGTTGGCAGAGTGGTGCGTAGCAAGCGTTTAGGCTGCCAACGCATTACTGTCAAACGCTATGCTGCGAGCTGGCACGATGGAGCTTACGGACGGGATGAAGACAATCCTATTGTGCTACAGGTGGCGGCGATTGTTACCGTTGCCCAGCCTAAAGATTTACAGTTATTGCCCGAAGGCGACCGCATCACCGGAGCAATGAAGTTCTTGACGAATGTTGAGCTGCACGCGACCAATGGTGAAGCTATCAGCGATGAGCTTGAATGGCGCGGAGCACGCTACAAAATCCTCACTGTTACGCCTGATATTGATTATGGCTTTTACCGCAGTATTGGGACACGATTGGACGGTGATGGCGTTGGTTAAGAACATTGCTGAATTTGAATCTTTAATGTGGGCGGAGCTGATGGACATCCTCGGGCATGATGCTAATACAATACCGCCGCCTGTACGTCGCTCTTGGCCAACGGACGGAGGCCCCGACTGGAAGCTTACAGACAACGTGGTCTTTATGCAGTGTACCGAGGCGGCCGAGGACATCATGCAGCCGATTGATGAGCGTTGGCAGTCTGAAGGACGTGATTTTTTGCGTGAGAGTGCAAGCACACGTACCATCCAGCTACGCCTGAATGCTTATGGGCCTGCCTGCTATGAATCGCTTTTGCAAATTCGCCTTGAGCTGCTGCGTGGTCGTCCGAAGCTCAAAAAACAAAAAATCTATATTATTCCTGGCAAGGATTCCATCCAATATGCGCCTGAACTATTTCAGGGGCGTTGGTGGAAGCGCGCCGATTTGACTTTATATTTTAATGTACTAATCAGCATTAAATCTATCGTGAAAGCGATTGAAGAAGTCAACGTTACGATTAAAGCAAACGAGCCTGGTACGAGTGATGTTATCCTTGAGCCAGGCAAAATTATTATTAAGAAAGGGTGATTTAGTTGGCTTATAAATTGGACTTATCTCCGATTGTCGACGTGGTTATCAACCTGTCTGCTAAGGCTGCTGCTCGTAAGGGCTTTAACCTTGGCCTGATTATTGGCAAGTCTGAGGTTATCCCGGCGAATGAAAGGGTGCGTATTTATACAAGCGCTTCTCAAATGCTGACTGACGGGTTTGTAGAAACGTCACCGGAATACAAGGCTGCTCAGCTCTATTTTGCTGCTACGACCAGCCCGCGCAAGCTGGCGGTAGGCGTAAAGCTGACGGAAGATACGAATCTAACTGCTACGCTGGAGGCTTGCCGTGCTGCTAACTCTCAGTGGTGGCCGTTTAGCTATCTGGGCGCAGAAGATGTTGATATCAAAGACTGTGCAGCTTGGTGCGAGACCGCTGTACCTGACAGCGTCTACATGTATACGACTGCTGATAAAAGCGTACTTGACGCATCTGGTGATGCAAAGAGCATTTTTAAGGCTTTGCAGGATAAAAACTACCGTCGCAGCTTTGGTCAGTATTGTGGCAATACGGATACTCCCGATGCTGTTGCAGCTACTATGGGCTACGCGATGGGCGCTAACCGTGGTCTTGCCGGTGATGCGTTTACGCTGGCGTATAAATATCTGCCCGGCGTAAAAACAGATGACCTGTCTGAATCTCAGGTAACCCATGTGTGTGGTAGCTCTGAATCTACAGGCCATAACGGTAACGTATATATTACTCGTGGCGAGGAATACGATGTTTTGCAGCAGGGCTATATGGCTGATGGCACGAGCTTTGATGAAGTGCTGTATCTTGATATGCTGCGTAATGACATTACTCTTAATGTCATGGACCTGCTGTATCAGCGCCGCAAATTGCCGCAGACTGAAGCTGGCGTTACAAGCATTATTAACGTTATCAATGATGCTTGTCGGAAGTATGTAAAGTTAGGCTTTATCGCTCCGGGTAAGTGGAACGGTGCCGAGTGCCTAAACCTGCAGACAGGTGATTACCTGCCTGATGGTTATCTGGTGCAGAGCGAGCCTATTGACGAACAGTCTCAGGCTGACCGTGACAAGCGCAAGGCTCCACCGATTTATGTATGCTGCAAGCTGGCTGGTGCAATCGAATTTGTTACCATCCAGGTTAATGTTAACCGCTGAGGAGGCTATCTGAATGGAATTAACTACTTACAGTTTTGCTGATCTGGCTGGCTCTATTAACCATCCGACGTTTGGCTCTTATCTGTTTGATGGTACTGGCGTAGGCTCTGTAACCGTTGCTAAAGCTACCGACCGCACTGCTCATGATATTGCCGCTGACGGCTCTGTCATGGTGTCCAAAATTGCGGGCAATAATGGCACTGTGACTATTGAGGTGCAGCAGACGTCTAGTTTACACAAATGGCTGAGTGCCTGGTTCAATGCGTTGTGGCAGCTGCCTACAAGCGAATGGGCAAGCACCAGCATGACGCTGCGTAATACCGCTACAGGTACACGCCATATTATCTCCGGCATCTCGCCGCAGAAGGAGCCGGACACTCCCTATCAGAGCCAAGGCCAGCGAGTGTCTTGGACGCTGATGTGTGCTGAGATTACTAATCTGCCGATTTGATGGAGGGCTGAATCATGCTAAAACAAAAAACACAAGTTGTGGAGGTGGCTGGCAAATCCTACCAGCTCACTAAGATGGACGCTCGCACAGGCAGCTATGTTGCTTTTAAAGTTGCGGGCGTGCTGGCGCCGTCTGGCGGCAAAACAGCCGAGATGGCTGCTGCTCTCATGGGTATGCCACGTAAGGATTTTGATGAGCTGCAATCCCTGCTGCTGCGCACTGTTAATCGTTTGATTGATAACGGTAATGGCCAGCAGTTGCCCGAACCTGTCTTGACGGCTAAGGGTGATTTTGTTGATGAGGCTCTGGCGTATGATGCTGCCAGTGTTATCCAGCTGACTGTTCATGCGTTGATTTTCAACGTCGGAGGTTTTTTCGCCGCAGCCGGGTTGAATCTCCCGGCAGAATTGACGGGCAAACCTACGAGCCGATGAGTTATCCGACGCTTGATGCTTTCGCCTTTGCTCCTGTTGTTGCAGGGCTTTGGCGGCAGCACGAGCTGAGTGATGGCACGTATGATTTTGATGATTTGCTGGACGCTCACGAACTGTTGGCGGTCAAGGCAGAAAACGCACGGCGGATGCAGGAAGCCATGAGAAAGGAGTAGGCTGATGAGCAATATCTTAGAAGAATATCTTGTGCGCATTGGCGCGGAAGTCGACAAGGACGCTTTTGCCGGAGCTGCGCAAGCTATCAGCAAGTTATCCGGTATGCTCGGGAAGCTGGGTACTATCCTTAAATATGGCGGTATTTTTGTTGGTCTGGCTAAAGTTACGGAAGCTGTCATTGATAACATCAAGGCTGTGGCCAGCGCCGATTTGGAATACCAAAAGCTGGCGCAGTCCATGTGGGTGACAAAGGACACAGCTAAAACCTTGAGTGTGGTCCTGAAAACCATGGGCGCGTCACAGGAAGATGTGGCGTGGGTGCCGGAGCTGCGTGAGCAGTTTTTCCGCCTGCGTCAAGAGATGGCAGAGCTGTCTACTCCTGCAGATGCTGACGGACAATTAGCCTGGATCCGTGAGATTGGTTATGACGTGCAAAGTCTGCAGCTCAAATTAAAAATGTTTAAGGAATGGGTGGTCTATTACCTTATCAAAGAGCTGCAGCCCTACATCAAAGAATTTCAGGAATTTATCCGCTGGCTCAATGATAAATTTGGCAAGAGCTTGCCTGCGCTGGCACGTAAGGTAGCCAGCGTGCTGGCGAGTGTTGTGCGTGTAGCCGTGTCGCTAGTTAAGGCTCTAAAATGGCTGTTTGAAGGCATTTATAATTTTATTGACGCGCTGCCAAGTAAAACAAAGGCTTTAGTAGCTGTGTTTGCCGTTGTCGGTGCTGCCATCATGGCAGGGCCGTTTGGCCTGATGATGATGGCCATCGGCACTGCACTCATCATGCTGGAGGACTTCTTTGGTTATCTTGAGGGACGCGAGAGCAGCAATACCTTAAAGCCGCTCTGGAAATGGCTTACTGATGAGAACAATCCTTTGCATCGCATAATCACAAAGCTTGGTGATGGCATTGCGTTTATCCTTGAGAAGCTCACGGAGCTATTTGAGAAAGTCTTTACGGAAGAACGGCAGGAAAAGCTCAAAAAGACTGTAGCTAATATTGCTAAGGGCGTTGCTGAAATTGCCGAAGGTCTGGCGATGATTGTTGAGAGTATTTTTGGCAAAAAGTATCCTGTTGTGAAGAAATTCTGGGACTTCTTCCTGACAGCCGTTGGTAAGGTTGTAGATAAGGTGCTCACATTGACAAATAGTATGGGACATCTTATGCGTGCTTTGGGTAAGGCTATGCAGGGCGATTTTAAGGGAGCGCGTGAGGAATTCATCAATGCGGCCGCTGATGAAAATGCAACAGGCGAGCGGTCTAAATATATCCAGCAAAAGCTTATGTCGATGGGCTTTACTGCTTCTGCCGCCGCTGGCGTTGTAGGAAACCTTGTCCAGGAATCTGGCTTGCGCACGGATGCTATCGGTGATAATGGCACATCCGGTGGTTTGGCTCAATGGCACAATGAACGCTTAGATGCTCTTAAGCGTTTTGCTGCTGCGCGTGGTAAAAAGTGGACTGACCTTGACACGCAGATTGAATTTTTGGCAGAAGAAATGCGCACGTCCTACGCTGATACTTACGCTAAAATGCAAAGCGCTGAATTGCCGGAGATAGCCGGTCAAATTATGACGGATGAATATGAAATCCCTGATCCTGCATCTGCTAATTATGCTCAACGTCAAGCTAATGCTCGTGCTGCCTATGAAGCTATGCAGTCTGGCAACAAACAAGCGGATGATTATCACGGTGGCGGTGGAGGCGGGTATGACAGCCTTGTTGCTCCTACGAGCTATGCTGCAGGTTTTGCTGCAGGCGGCTCTGCCGGTCTTATGCCGAGTAATAATACGGCAAATTATAACGGTGGAGTTGTAAATGTTGGCGGTATTGTGGTTAATTGTGGCAGTGTCAATGATCCTCAGGGCGTGGCTAAGGCTGTGGAAGGAACAATGGAAGATTTTGCCCAGCGTCTGGCAGCGCATAACGGAGGGACGGTGTTTGTATGAGCTTAATGGGTACAATGAACACTTTAAATGGTATCTGGGGCGCTAATAATCTGGTTGCTAAGCTCACGGGCAATAAATCATTTAAGACTAATGATGGTTATAGTCCATCTGTTTGGGGCAGTGGTCTAGGAGCACAACAGGTGCTTATGGTCAAAACGAACATTGGCGGCTATTTTTTTGATGCTGTTTTTAGCGTTGATACTGAACATAGCCTGACGGTTACCCAGCATCCTGTGCAGACTGGCGCAAATATCAGTGACCATGCTTTTGTTAATCCTATCCGTATGACGATGCAGATTGGCGTATCTGATGCCATGGCTTATCGTACTGGTGCTGATTATGGTGGTGATGGCGGCACAAAATCTGTACAGGCCTATCGCTTACTCTGCAAGCTGCAGGAGCTGCGTATACCAATGCAGGTTGTTACGCGTCTGAACACGTACCAGAATATGCTTATTGAGAGCATTGATGTGAGCGATGATGTGTCGACGCTCTGTGCTCTTAAAGCTACGGTGAATCTTGTGCAGGTGTTGGTTGTAAATGTTGGCACGGAGAAAGTCTCGGCGCGTCAGTGGACTACAGGTGCACAGCGCAAATCGCAGGAAGTGCAGCCTAAAGGCGACAACAGTACGATTTTGCGCAAAGTAGAAAAGGGCACAGGTCTGGAGGTGAAGTGGTAATGAGCTATTATGAAATACCATTGACTACCACGCCTTTCGACCAGAAGACTTTTAAGCTGACGCTGGATGGCGAACGCAACATCAACATCCTGCTGAAGCTACGCTATTATGATTTGTACGAGTTGTGGGTGGCTGATGTCTGCGACAATAGCACAGGCAAAGAGTTGATTACAGGCATGCCATTGGTGCCTGGCATTGATCTGTTAGGTCAGTACGCTTACCTGAATATTGGCAGTGCTCAAATCGTGGCTGTTGGGCCTACCACGCAGGAGCAGCCTGATAATGAGACCTTAGGCTCAGCCTGGGTGCTTTTGTGGGGTGATGGCTCATGAGCAGTTATCTGTGGATGAGAAAGTGGAAAATCCTTGTTGTGGATGATCAGGACAAGGAGGCCCTGAATGTTTCTGACCTGCATGTGAAGTTTACGGTCAAAAAATCTCGTGAAATAAATAATTACTCCACCGTGGAAATTTACAATCTTACTGCAGCAACCGAGCAGAAAATCCTTAAGGAAGGCGACCGTATCATCATTGAAGCCGGTTATGAAGGCTATCTGACTACATCTGCAGATGGCTCCGTCCAGGAAGCAAAGGATGCTGAAGGCAATACCCAAGAGAAACAGTACGGAGTTATCTTTGACGGTAAAATTATTTATCCATCCCGGCGCAAGGAGAATAACACGGATTACGTGTTATCGCTCCTGTGTGTGGATGGCGCTAATGTGCTTGCTAAAAATTTTATTTCTAAAACTTTAAACAAGGGCGTAAACCAACGTCAGATTTTGGATGCGGTCTGCGAAAAGTCAAAAACAAAAATTCCTACGAATAGTATCACGCAGGGCCTGTCCGGACAAAAGCTGCCGCGGGGTAAGGTTATTTTTGGCGAGCCTAAAGATTATATATCCGATATTGCCCGCGGCAACGGGGCCAGCTATTGGGTGAATGATGGCAAGCTGAACATGATAAAGCTTGCCGACGTTGCCAAGGATGAAGCCATTGTGCAAACACCTACAACCGGGCTTGTCGGGATGCCGACGCAGACGCAGTATGGCGCAAATTTTAAGCTGCTGCTGAATCCCGCTGTGCATATGTGGTCTTTGGTGCAATTAAAAAACAGCGAGATTGCGGAAGCACAGGTTACTCCAGGTCAGGCGCAGATGCCGCTTGACGATGAATGGATATATCAAGTTATCGAGCTGACGCATACTGGTGATACGATGGGTAATGATTGGTATACGTCCTGTACGGCTGTTTCTCGCTATGGTAAGGGCGTACTGCCTGCCCTCATGGCCAACAATTCGCAAAATCCGAACGGAGTGTGATTTTATGATTGATTTGAATTTGCGCACGCCGAACGTCGAACGGCAGGGCGAACTGGATGCTCGTGCCGCTGCTATTAAGATGCGTGTGTGCATGCCTGGCATTATCCAAAGCTTTGACGCGGCCGCTCAGACTGTTACTGTGCAACCAGCGCTGCGAGAAAAAATGCTTGCAGACGGTGATATTTCATGGATAGATATTCCTTTGCTGGTTGACGTGCCTATCGTTATTCCTCGTGCTGGCGGTTATGCGCTGACGCTACCTATCCAGGCAGGCGATGAATGCCTTGTGGTGTTTGGCGATATGTGCATGGATGGCTGGTGGCAGAGCGGGGGCGTGCAGAATCAAGTTGAATGTCGCAGGCATGACCTGTCTGATGGCTTTGCCATTATCGGCGTGTGGTCGCAGCCTAGAGTAATCCCCGGCTACAGCACAGGCTCTGCTCAGCTACGCAATGATGCGGGCAGTGCTTACGTAGAGCTTGCCGGAGACACGATTAACATCGTAGGCGGTACGGTAAACATTAAAGCAGGGCGGGTGAACATCAATGAGTAGTGCAACGCGTTTAGGCGATTTGGATACCGGTCACGATGCCTGCGCTCCGACAGCACTCGTATCTGCCAGCCCTAACGTATATATCAACGGCCGCGCTGCAGGACGCGTGGGCGACAGTTATGCGCCGCATGGGTGTGTAGCGCATCCGACGCATAGCGGTACGATTGCCAGCGGCTCAGCATCTGTGTTTATCAACGGCAAGGCTGCAGGGCGCATTGGTGATCCCGTGAGCTGTGGCGGCACTGTGGCCGAAGGCAGCAGTAATGTGTTTATTGGAGGCTGATATGCAGGTTAGACGTTTAGACGACAATTGGGACTACTGCTTTGGTCGTGGCTCTCAAAATTACATCAGCGGCGTCGAAGCTGTCGGGCAGGCGATAAAGCAGCGCCTGCTTTTGCTTTATGCCGAATGGTGGGAAGACCTAAAAGATGGCTTGCCGTTGTGGGAGCAAATCTTAGGCACGTCCGGCAGTGATGAGAACAGGCAGGCCGTTGACATTATTATCCGTGACCGTATAAGCGGCACGGAAGGCGTGCAGTCTGTCACGTCTTTTGAATCATCTTACGAACGCAGACATTATAAATTTACGGCAACTGTAGAGACTATCTATGGCTCGTTGACTATTAGTAGTGAGGAGGTGCAGATGTGACGTATTTTAAGCCTTATGTTGATAGTACGGGACTGCATATCCCTACCTACAACGATATTTTAGAAGATATGATTGCTGCAATGAAGCAAATCTACGGTGATGATATCTATCTGGACAACAGCTCGCCTGATTATCAGCTGTTGTCCATTTTTGCTTTAAAGCAGAGCGATACGCTGCAGGCTCTCGCGTATGCGTATAATGCACGCTCGCCTGAAACGGCTATTGGTACGTCGCTGGACAGCGTGGTAAAGCTGAATGGTATTAAACGCAAGGCTGCAGGGCACAGCACCTGCAAAGTAAAGATTACCGGCAGCCCATTTACACAGATAACCAATGGTGCAGTAAAAGACCGCGCAGGTCTGACATGGGATTTGCCGGCAAACGTAGTAATCGACTCCAATGGCACGGCTTATACTGTAGCTACATGCCGCACTGCAGGCGCTGTGAGCGCGCTGGCGGGCGATATAGCGCAGATTGAGACGCCGACCTATGGATGGATAGCTGTTATCAACGAAGTGAGCGCTGTGCTGGGCAACACGCAGGAAACCGACGCGCAGCTCCGCCAAAGGCAGGCAATCAGTACGGCCAATCCGTCGCAGACAATGCTGGCAGGCACCAAGGGCGCTATTGCAGCATTACCGGATGTGTTCCGCTATGCTGTTTACGAGAATGACACCAACGTTGACACTGTAACCGAAGATAATCCGCACGGCCTGCCGGCGCACTCCGTAACCTGTGTTGTTGAGGGCGGAACGGATGAGGATGTGGCTGAGGCTATATACCTGCATAAAGGCATCGGCTGTTATACAAACGGCGATGTGGAGGTGCAGTATACCGACCAGAACGATTATATCAACACCATCAGATTTTACCGGCCGGAATATAAAACCATCTACGTCAAATGCACGCTGAAGAAGTATGTCGGCTATATATCCAGCATCCAAGCCAACGTCAAGAGTGCGATATATGATTATTTATCCGCGCTTACAATTGGCAGCGATGTGTCTGCGTCGGTGCTGGCCAACATTATCACTGACTGCAATCCGTCTTTGACTAAGCCCATATTTGGCATAAAAGAGCTGAAATTGGGACTCGCGGCAGATGCAATGGGGGTTGCTGACGTTGCAATAGGTTACAAGGAGATTCCGAAGCCGGCATACGATGCCATTGAGGTACAGGTCGATGCTTGATTTAACATATTATAAACGGCTGATCACGAGCGAGTATCGCCGCAGCGCTAACTTTACGGCTATGGTGGAGAGATTGCTCAGCTACGGCCTTGATTTGGACAGCAGCGCCACCGATTTGATTACGGCGTTTGAGGTTGATTATGCTACGACTGCACAGCTAGATATCCTCGGCGCTATTGTCGGAGTAAGCAGGCAGCTCAGCTTTGAGCCGTCCGCTGCTGCTACAGGCGACATTGTTTGCCCGGCTCCGACGGAAATTGCCAGCGGCACTGAGTATCCGATAATCAACACGCCAGAGCCGCAGAACATGGCAAGCGTCAGCTTTATTTCCGGCTTTCCTCCGGGAGAGATGAACAACAGCAACAGCATGATGGACGATGATTTGTTCCGTCTGCTAATCAAAGCGCGTATTATCCAAAATGCGTGGAA
>ERZ1034925.101-NODE-101-length-47812-cov-8.606319_pt1 | contig 47812 bp, 72 predicted proteins | sample MGYA00520687_ERZ1034925 | MGnify/ENA primary metagenome ERZ1034925 (study PRJEB33766, sample SAMN09781758) | gut metagenome | biome: gut microbiome | host: Homo sapiens | place: Madagascar | study: EMG produced TPA metagenomics assembly of the PRJNA485056 data set... | reverse complement strand
AGCCGAGCAGAAGGAAATCTTCGACAGGGAGAATCCCTACTGGAAGGATTTTTTCGGCGACAGGCAGTAAGCTAAGGCGAAAGAATCAGGCACTTTGCGAAAGCAGGGTGCTTTTTTTATGGAGAAATGGGGGCGATTCCGTTGGGCCGCAAGCAGACCTGAGGAGAATAGCATAAGGGACTGTATAAGGAGGCGGGTTTTATGGCGAATCCGAACTTCAATCCGATGTATTCTACCGACCAGATATGGAGGGGCGAGCGCGAGGACATCTGCCTGACAGACGATCTTGACACCATAGAGGCCGATGTGAGCGCACTTGAGAGCGGGAAAGCGCCCGTCAATCACACCCACAGCGGCTACGCGGCGGCCAATCACTCGCATGACGACTATGCGCCCGTAAATCACGGCCATAGCTACAACGACCTGACGAACAAACCGACGATTCCGGCGGTGCCTTCCTCACTTCCGGCGAATGGAGGAAATGCCGATACGGTGGGCGGAAAGCATGCGTCTGATTTCGCCACGGCGAGCCACACTCACAGCGGATATGCTTCCGCAAGCCATACACACAGCGAATACGCGGCATCGAATCACACGCATACGGGGTATGCGGCGACTGGTCATACACACAGCTACAATTCCCTGAGCGATAAGCCGACAATCCCCAGCATTCCGGCCTCTCTGCCCGCCAATGGCGGCAATGCAGACACCGTGGACGGCAAACATGCTGACGCCTTCGCACGGGCCGATCATGTTCATGGCACCACGCCAGTGACCGATGCGAATACTGATCTTGACAACTACTCGGTTGCAGGAGTCTATTCCTTCGCCGTCGCGAATCAGCCCGTCAACAGGCCTTCCGGAACCTCCAATGGCTGGCTTGTTGTTGTCCCGTGGACTAGCAATCCGACGACGCAGACAGTCAAGCAGTTCTGGCTAAGGCACGGCGGCATCAACACCACCGACCATGAGGTGTACACCCGCACGAAAATCGGCGATTACGGCTGGAGTTCTTGGGCGAAAGTCATCACATCGAAGGATATGACGATCACCAAAGAAAACGGCGATGTCTATATGTCGTGGACGGGCCAGAATGTCGTATCAAAGCTGTCCTCGCTTGCGCCTGGCATGTATACGGCCTATTCACGCGGCGGATCGTCTGCGGGGACGACAAACGCTCCGAACGGCGTGGAGGGATTCCGGTATCTCATCCACAAGACAGGTGAAAACACAACGAATTATGGATGGGCAGTTGCCTTCGGTACATCGGGGTCTGTTTACGCAGGGTATTACGATTCTGGAACATGGCGAGGATGGAGAGCGCTGTACAAAGGCCTCCCAGACATTTTGTGGAGCGGTGCGTACTACATGACCGCCAGTCAAACCGTTACGCCGTCTAAAAAGCTGTCGGAGTGCAAAACGGGATGGATGCTGCTGTGGAGCGACTACGACGAAAATACGAGCACAGCGAATGACGGAGACTTTGTGACAACTTTGATTCCGAAATGGAATACTTCCGGATCGGCGTGGGCTGGAAAGTCGTTCTACTGCGATATTCCGAGATACATCGGCGCGGATCAGTCCAACGTGGCGACGGAAAGCCGAATCATTAAGATGATCTACGTCCATGACAATAAGATCGTAGGCCATGCAGCAAACAATCAGGGAACCCGCTCAGACGTTGTACTGCGGGCTGTGTATGAATTCTGACGATGCTCTCCCCTGTAAGCAAAAGGAGGAGTGATAATGCTGGACGTGATCGTGAGGATTATCAGAGGAGGCGGGATTGACATGGCCGTGGTGCGACTGCCGGACATTACGAAGGCCGATGAGGGTAAGATACTGATGATAAAGAACGGCTTGCCCGCTTGGGGCAAAACGCCGATCAAATACGTCGAGAGCGTGAGCGACAATGCCGCTGACGTTCTTTCGCTGCGCGATCTTGAGAGCGGCTGCTACGTCCTGTATGGCACGTTTACGCCCTATGCGGGCTCTAATCGATACGTGAAGTTCACCTCCGATCTGGTCGTGAACGTCATAAAGGGCACGCTGAGCGGCGTGGGCACATCCCATATTCAGGTGTTCTATCCCGTCAACAACGTGGTGCAGTTCCTCGACATCACCGACGCGAGCTACACCAAGACGGACGTCAAGCTGAACGAGCTGCTGACGCGAGTGAGCGCGCTGGAATCGGCCAGCAGCACCTAATCCTGTTTCTTTTTGTCTGCGCGGACAAAGAAAACACATCATCAGGAGGTCGTAAACATGAACCGAATCCGGTATCCCTGCGGGAGGCGGTAGCGAATGGGCGAAACTGAGGTCATTGACAGGCTGGACAGTACGGCGTGGGACGCCGCCCTTTCCGCAAACCAGGGCCGTGTGCTGTATGAAATGATCAGCAACACAGCGACTGACGACGACATTGATGCGATTTTCGCATAGAAAAGGAGAATGAAGCATGAGTAAGCTGATTAATCTTTCCGCGCTCACCAGATTCTGGAGCAATGCCAAGACATACATCGACACTGCTTTGAGCGGCAAGGCGAACGCCGACCATACTCATACTGGCTATGCCGACGCGACGCACTCCCATGCGTATAACGATCTGACCGGCAAGCCTACGATTCCCACCACAGTGGCGCAGTTGACTGATGCTGACGATTATGCCAAGAAGTCGGAAGTCAACATCGATGCTGCGACCGATGCCGAGATCGACGCCATCTTCACCGCCTGATCGGAGGGATAAGCTGTGGCATTCATCACACTCGAAGGCCTGGCACGGTTCTGGCAGAACGTCAAGCAGCGTGCGGATGCCATCTATACGGCTGAATCCACCGACGGCGTGGCCTACACTGCGACGATTCCCGGCATAACAGAGCTGAAGCACGGGATGCGCATCACCATCAGCCCGGCGCGCGTGTCCTCCTCGACGGTTCCAACGCTGGACGTAAACGGGCTGGGCGCTCATACCATCCGTATCCCTCTCAGCTTCAACAATGCCGCTTCCACTATACCGAAGATGGCGACATTCTATTCTGCAAGAAAGCCGCTCCTGCTCATGTACGATTCTACTTATCCACATGGGCAGTGGAAGGCTGTGGAAAAGGTGCGTGTCTCGGCACAGGACTTGTACGGCGTGACACCGATCGAAAGCGGAGGCACCGGCGCAGAGAACGCAGAGGAAGCACGAACCAATCTCGGCGCAGCCAGTCAGGCGGATGTTGAAGCACTGGCCGCGCGGATCGCGGCACTCGAAGCAAAGTAACAAAGCACATAAGCGCAAAGCGTCATTCACCCGAATGGCGCTTTTTTCACGCCATCATAGCTCAAATGGCAGAGCAGCCGTCTTGTAATCGGCAGGTTCGGGGTTCAAGTCCCCGCGGTGGCTCCATGTGGGCGCAAAGGCACGGACTCGATTGTGGACGTGATCTCTGCGAACTCAAATATCATATGTGGGGTTGCGGAAAATGCAACAACTCAGAAAGGATTGAACGCTATGACCATTGACGACCTGAAGGCACTGTTGAAGGAAGGGAAGATCACGGAGGAGCAGTTCCGCGCGATGGCAAAGGCCATTGACCCGAACTACACCGAACCTGAGCCCGATCCCGAACCGACGAACGACCCCGAACCCGATCCCGAGCCTGATCCTGAGCCTGACCTTGAAAAGCTGATTCAGCGGGCCGTTGACCGCGCGACGAATAAGCTGGGCAACGACAACAAGAAGCTCAGGCAGCAGCTTGAATCGCTGAAAAAGAATCACCTGACGGAGGCTCAGGCGGCGGAGCTGGAGCGCCAGCAGCGGGAGGACGATCTCGCCGAACGCGAAAAAGCGTTGCAGGACGAGAAAAACCGCTGGTACGCGATGAAGGCCATCAAGAAAGCCGGACTGGACGACGGCAGCGATGATTCTCTGGCGATTATCGATTTTGTGATGGGCAGCACCGAAACGGACATCGACGCGCGCGTGAAGTCCTTCGGCGAGCTGGTCGAGAAGATCGTCAAGGCCAAAGTGGACAAGACCTTCAAGCAGCACGGCAGAAACCCGGAGCAGGGAGCGGGCGCCGGTGAAAAGAATCCCTGGACGAAGGAAAACTGGAACATCACCGCGCAGATGAACATTGAGCTGACAAACCCTGAACTGGCCAAGCAGCTCAAGGCCGCTGCGGGCGTGAAGTAACGACAAAAAGAAAGGATGAAACCATCATATGGCTCTGAACGCTATTACTACGATCGCTGATATGCAGATCGTCCCCGAGAAGTTTTCGACGTATGTGACCGAAAAGACCACCGAAAAGTCCGCCATGGTCAACGCGGGCATTGCCACAGGCGACGCGCTCGTCGGTCAGCTCATCAACGGCACGCCTTCCGGCGGTCGTTTCATCACGATTCCGGCCTGGCAGCCGCTCGATGCGTCCACTGAAGAGGATGTGTTCGGCGAGGGCGAAGTCTCCGTCGGCGGTATTACGACTTCCGACAGCCGCGCGACTCTCCTGATCCGCCAGAAGGCCTGGGGCGACACCGACCTGGCCCGCGTGCTGGGCGGCGCTGATCCGATGGCCGCGATCATCAATCAGATGGCTGACTGGCGCAATCAGCGTGAACAGAAGATTTACCTGGCTATCCTCAAGGCCATTCTCGACCCGACCTCCGGCGCGTTGAAGGATCACGTCAACGACATTTCCGCCGCCACCGGCGCGGGCAAGAACCTGATTTCCGACGGCGCGACGCTCGATACCAAGCAGTGCCTCGGCGACGCCTATGGCAGCCTCGGCATGGTGTTCATGCACTCTGCCGTGTACACCTACCTCCAGAAGAACGGCATGATCACCCGTAACCCGATCTTCGATCCGTCTCAGTCCTCCGTCGAGATGGAACGCTATCTGGGCTACCGCATCATCGTCGACGACGGCATGCCCTTCGCGACCTACGAAAAAACCGCGTCCAGCACCTCCGGCGCGCTGACAATCGTGGCGGATGATACCGCATCTCCTACGGCCACTCAGGTGAAGCTCAGCGTCGTGACCGCGGGCGGATTGGACGCGGCGGTCGGCGATACTGTCCTCAAGCTGGAGAAGGGCGACTACATTTACAACACGTATTTCCTGGGCGCGGGCGCGTTCATCCGTCAGGACGGCAATCCCGCCGGTCTGGTCGGCACCGAAACCGACCGCGACAAGTTCAGCGCTAAGAACTACCTGATTAACCGCTGGTGCCAGGTCATCCATCCGCGCGGCTTTGGCTGGGTGCCGGACGAGTCCTCCACGCTGCTCAGTGGTGAAAAGTATCCCAACAATGCTGACCTTTCCAAGGTGGCGAACTGGAAGCTGACCACGCATCACAAGCACGTTCCGATTGCTTGTCTGCGTCATAAGATTGGCTGATAACCAACCATTCGGGAAAACCGGACAGTTGCTGGAAAGGAGGAGTCCGCATGAGCTGTCATTTTCACATGCTGCGCAAACGCCGAGCCGCCGAAGCCGCCAGAAAGGCCGCAGAGGAAGCCAGACAGGCCGCTACTGTGCCGCATGATAAAGAAGTCGATGCCGAGCCCGAAGCCGCCCCAAAGGCCGCCAGAGGCCGCAGAAAGGGTGATAAGAAATGAACGATCTGATCACGCGCTCTGCGCTCGAATGGCTCAGTGAGAATACCACCATTCCGGTCGATCTTAACGATCCCGATGCGACTATTTCCCTGCCCGCCCGCGCGCAGCTCTTTGTGCAGAAATACGCGCAGCTCATGAACCGCTCGCCCGGCGTCATCAGCCAAAGCATCGAGGGACTGTCTCAGTCCTTCGATGCGAGCGGTGATGTGAGCACGAATATATGGGCACTGGCCCGCGCGCTGCTGATGGGCGATCTGAAGTCGCAGGTTAAGGTCACGCCAGCCAAGAGGCGGTGGTGACGGTGGGAATCAAAGTGTCCTACAAGTCAAAAGACGACGGCTTCCGGAGCATGAAAAAGCGGCTTGAAAACATCAATGGTTCCGCCATTGAGGTGGGCGTGCTGAAAGGTGAGCATGCGTGGCTGGCGTCAATCCATGAGTACGGAATGGAGATAAGGCCCGGCAGAGCTCAATATTTGACGGTGCCCCTTACGCCCGATGCGGTCGGAAGGAGGGCCAACAGCTTTCCGAATACGTTTGTGTATACAGCGAAAAGCGGCAATAAATTCATTGCTCAAAAATCTGGCAACGGCCTGAAATTGCTCTACTGGCTAACGAAATCGGTCAGAATCCCGGAGCGCTCCTTCCTGCGCACGGGCTTTGACGAAAACAAGGCCGATGTCATGAAAAAGGCGCAAATGATGCTTGCGGATGTTGCGGATGGCAAAATGAGCGAAGAGGAGTTCTATAAGGCGATTGGCCTTGAGCTTTCCAGCAAGATCAAGGGTTATGCGAGTGATCTGGATAACCCCGCAAATAGTTCTATCACCTCAAACAACAAAGGCAGCAGCAATCCTCTTTTTGACACTGGCGACATGATCGGAAGCATCACATGGCGCAAGGAGGGCGGAGCCGCACAATGAACAGACAATACTTTGATTTTTCCGGCCTGATCCGTGAATACTCGAATCAGTTCACGGTCATCACGCACACGGAAAGCGGCTACGATGAAGCCGGAGACTGGCAGGACGGACAGGAGACGCGCACCGAAATGACAGGCGCGATCATCGCTTTTAAGGAAAGCAAAGTGTTCCGCTCCGAAGGTACTATCACGGCGAAGGACAAGCGGCTTTTCATGGAAGAAAAGCTTCCTGATGCTCTGATCGGCGCAGAGGCTGTCTACAACGGCCAGAAGTACATGATCGAATCTGAGCTGGAAAACGCCGAATTTACGGGCGTTTACAGCTATATGCTTAGGTGGGTGAGTGCCTTTGATAGCGTATAAATCAATGCGGAGCACTGTGGCGAAAGGGCTTGCGGAATATATCGGGATACCGGTCATCCGAAGCAATCAGACCGCAAAGGCTCCGGCATATCCCTATGCCAGCTACACCGTGACGACCATTGCCGCCGCAAATAACGGCACATGGCAGCAGCACAGTGACGGCATAGACCGAAAGATGGTGCGCAGCATTTGGAGCTTTTCGTTCCTTGCGACGGACTTTGACGAGAGCATCATGCTCGCGACAAAGGCGCGCGAATGGTTCGAACACTCCGGGCGCGTGTGGCTGTCAGACAATGGCATCACCGTACAAAGCACGACGGACGTCACGAACAGGGACAACATTCTGACCGTTGAGTACGAGCGGAAAAACGGCTTCGATGTTGTCTTTTATGTTTACGACGAAACGAAGAACCCGTCGGAATCGACGAGTTATATCGAGAGGGTCGAAACGGCCCATGAAACAACGACCTAAAAAGAGGAGGAATAAAACATGGCTTACGATGTTAAAGTCAACATCGATCTTGCCAAGCCCGTCGGTACGGTTGGGTTTGGTGTGCCGCTGATTATGATCGAGAACGCTGGTACCGCGATCGAGTACACCGAAATCTCCAATATCAGCGAGGCGGTAACGGCTGGTGTGGCTGCGGGCACTGATGCGCATAAGGCCATCCAGCTCATTTTCGCGCAGCAGCACGCGCCCAAGATCGTCGCCGTCTACGCCACTACCGGCACCGCCGAGACGGCGCTTGCGGACACTGCCCTGACGGATAAGGCGTGGCGTCAGCTCATCGTCATTAATGAAGGCGATGGCACTGCGACGACCGTCGCGAAGATCAGCACTGCGGTTGAGGCGCTTGACGGCAAGCTGTATTTTGCAAACCTTGAAACCGACGACAGCACGAGCATCACCACGACCGGGCTGCGCCGCACGATCCTGTTCTACTGCGACAAGACAACCGACGTGCCCGTTCCGGTGGCGGCGCTTGTCGGCGATACTGCGGGCCGCGCCGCTGGCAGCTTCACCTATAAGAATCTGGTACTTTCCGGCGTCGCGCCGCAGAACCTGACGGAAACGCAGCTCAATGCCATCCACAGCAAGGGCGGCATCAGCTTCGTTAAGAAGGCTGGCGATAACGTTACCAGCGAGGGCAAGGTGGCCGGTGGCGAGTATATCGACATCATCGACAGCGAGGACTACATCGTCCAGCAGATGACGTACCGGACGCAGAAGGTGCTTAACAACACCGACAAAGTGCCGTATGACAACAACGGCATTGCCCTGCTTGAGATGGCTGCTGTGGACGTTCTCCAGAGCGCCTATAACAACGGCATGATTGCCACGAACGACGACGGTACGCCCGCCTATTCCGTGGAATATGCCCTGCGCGAGGACACGAAGGAATCGGATCGCGCCGACCGCGTGTATCTCGGCGGCAATTTCAAGTTCGCGCTGGCCGGTGCCATCCACAAGGTCGAAATCACCGGCGAAATCACTGTGTAAGGAGGTAACACAAACATGATTACTGTGGCAACCTATGATGCGAAAGACACGTCCGTCGTCATCGACAGCGTGTACATCACCGGCCTCGGCGAGGACATGATCTCCGCCGAAAAGGACGAGGACTTCTTCACGCCCTCCGTCGGTGCCCAGGGCGATGTGGTCAAGAGCGTGATCAACAATTCGCTCGGCACCATTACCGTCTATGTGCAGCCGACCAGCCCGTCGAAAAAGTATCTGCTGAGCCTGGCCAATCGCACCGAGCCCTTCCCCATCTGGGCGATCAACAAGAAGCTCGATGAGCGCTTCGGCGGCACGATGGCGAACATGATCAAATATCCCGAGGTGGCGCGCGGCGCTGAGGCCGAGGATATGGAGTTTGTGTTCCAGGTTTTCGATCTGACCGTGGAATAAGCTGTTTTCACTCTGCCGGGGGCATTATTGTCCCCGGCAGATGTACATCAACAAAATAACGGAGGACACTCAAATGGCTGACAAAAAGATTTATCAGGTTAAAAAGGAAATCAATGGCGTGGAATACGTCGCGCAGTTCAACGGCCTTTCCTGCGCGCTGCGCGCAGTCGACGAAAGCAAGATTGACGGCACCGACAACACCAGCTATGAGAAGCTGGCGCAGTACATCTTCGACAATGTTATCGTCGAGCCTAAGGGGCTGACGCCCGATGATTTCGCCTGCATGGAGGACTTCAATAAGGTTCTTGCCTTCGGGCGCGGCGTGATGCAGGGCGAATTTCGAGACAAGGCGAACGAAGGCACAACTGAAGCAAAGGGCAAGAGATAACTGGGCTTTATGGCGGCTCGTGCTCTCTGATCGTGGGTTTGACTTTCAAACTGTATTCGGCAAACCCTATATGACGCCTCAGGATATAGCCGAGGCAAATATCGCCATGGATATGCAAATTGAGGCCGAAAAACGTGCGGCAAAGAAGAAACGATAGGCACTCTGTCGTTTTTTTCTTTACCACAATATAGGGGGTGAATGTAAATGTCGGTTGTACGCGAAGACGTTGTAAAAATGGGCTTCGACATCGACTTTTCCGAACTAGATAAGCTGTCGGATTCCCTTGATGAAGTAAAAAATGCTGTTACAGGCGGCATCGGCGATGATGCTTTCGACGAAATGATCAGCGAAAGCAAAAAGGCCAGTGAAGGCGTCGACGGCATCAAGGAAAGTCTGGACGGTGTAAAACCAGGAGGGCTGGATGAGACTGTAAAAGGCCTGAAGGATACAGACGAAAAGGCCGGGGAAGCACACAAGGAATTGAAAAAGGTCGGAAATACGGGCTTTGATAAGACCATTTCCGGGCTGAAGAGCGTAACCAAGGTGCTGGGCAAAGTGGCCGTGGCCGCTGGCAAGGTGCTCGCGAAGGGCATTGCCGCCGGAGCTGCGGGCGTCGGCGCGCTTGTCAGCAAGTCTGTCATGAACTACGCAGACTATGAGCAGCTTGTTGGCGGCGTTGATACGCTGTTCAAAGACAGCTCCGGCGCCGTGCAGAAAAACGCGCAGGATGCGTTTAAGACTGCCGGATTGTCCGCGAACGACTACATGGAAACCGTCACGTCATTCTCGGCGAGCCTGATCCAGTCGCTTGGCGGCGATACGACAAAGGCTGCGGATTACGCGCACACGGCAATCGTGGATATGTCCGACAATGCCAATAAGATGGGCACGGACATGGGCTCCATACAGGACGCCTATCAGGGCTTCGCAAAGCAGAACTATACGATGCTGGATAACCTGAAGCTGGGATATGGCGGCACGCAGGAGGAAATGAAACGCCTGCTCAAAGATGCCGAGAAAATTTCCGGACAGAAATTCGATCTGTCATCCTACGCCGACATCGTGCAGGCCATCCATGTCATCCAAGAAAACATGGACATTGCGGGCACGACAAGCAAGGAAGCCAGTGAAACGATCAGCGGATCGTGGTCGTCGATGAAGGCCGCGTGGAGCAATACGCTGACGTCCCTGGTTCTCGGCGGCGATGATTTCGATCGATGCGTTGATAATCTTGTCGATTCGGCGAAAGCGTTTGGCAAGAATGTCATGCCCGCCATCGAAAAAGCACTTGAAGGCGTCGGCGATTTAATCACGGAGCTTGCACCGATCATCGAAAAAGAGCTGCCCGGCTTGATTGATACGTTGCTTCCGCCGCTCATCAAGGCGGCGACGTCGCTTTTGAAGGGCGTTATCATCGCCCTTCCCGACATCATCAGCACAATCATCGATGAAATTCCCGATGTGCTCAGTCAGCTATGGGACGGCCTGAAGGAAGCCTTCGGCAATATGCCCGGCATGGGAAAAGCCGAGGAGATTTTCGGCAAGATCAAAACGTTCTTCGAAAAGAGCGGCGGCGCGCTGAAAAAGATCGTTCCCGCTGTGCTTGGCGTTGTGGCTGCGATCAAAATTTTTAATAAACTGAAGGGACTGTCCGGCCTATTCGGCGGTCTTGGCGGTGCTGGCGGTGGCGGCCTGTTTGGCATGTTTGGCAATCTGGCCAAACTCAAGCCTCAAACGGTGCTCAAGGGCATGCTGAACCTTGGCATTATTATCGGCGGCCTGAGCCTGCTGGCGGCAGCACTCATGGCGGCGGCTCCGCATATCGCAAAGCTGTCTGACATGAAATCCTTTGCGAAACTCATGGTGGCAATCAGCGTCGTTGGCCTAGTCGGCTCTGCCATGGCAAAGCTGGCGGGCTATGTGGGCAACATCCCTGTTGCAACGGTTGCAAAGGGGCTCGCGAATATCGCCATCGTGCTGGTTGGATTTGGCGCTCTGGCTGCGGTGCTTATGTGGCTGGCGCCTTACATCATGCAGCTTGGTGACCTTAAAACAACTATGAAGCTGCTGGTCGTAATCGGCGCGGTCGGCTTGATTGGATCGGCTCTGGCCGGTCTGGCTGGCCTTATCGGCATAATTCCCATCCCGGCAGTACTTGCAGGTCTGGCAAATATTGCGCTGGCACTGGGTGGCTTTACGGCGATTGTAGAGGCTTTCGGACTGCTGACCACGATTCCAGGCTTCAATGAGTTCATTACTAAGGGTGGAGAAGTGCTGACGGAAATCTGCGGCATCATCGGCGAAATGGCAGGCAGCATCATCGGCGGCATTGGTGAAGGCATCACAAACTCGCTGCCCGCAATCGGAGAGAACATCTCTGCGTTCGCAGAGTCAATCGCTCCGGCGATGGAGAAATTCTCGGGCATGAACTTCGACGGAATATCGAGCTTCGCTTCCGCGTTCGGCACGCTCGTTCTGGCGCTTACCGGCGAAAAGATCGCAAGCTGGTTTACCGGCGGCATTGACTATGCGAAGATCGGCACCGACCTGACAGCGCTCACGACCAACGGCGCGGGCTTCTTTGAAGCCGTGCAGAATATCCCAGAAGCGGCCTTTACTGCTGCGACCAATCTGTTCCAGTGCCTGAACGGCATCGGCCTGCTGCCCAATAGCGGCGGCGTGGTGCAGTGGTTCACCGGCGAGGTGGATTACGCGGGCATCGCAGCCGGTCTGAACGCGCTGGCGGGCACCACAGGATTTTTCACGGCAGTACAGTCAATTCCCGAGGCGGCCTTCACGGCGGCGACAAACCTGTTCAACTGTCTGTCCGGCATTGGTTCCCTGCCGAACTCTGGCGGCGTGGTGCAGTGGTTCACCGGCGAAGTAAACTACCAGAGCATCGCGGACGGCATTGCGATCCTCGGCGGCGAGAGCATGATTGCGGCGCTTACGGCGATCACGGCCATTCCCGCGGAGGCATACAGCAGCCTGACAGCGCTGTTTGACGCGCTGGCAGGTGTCAAACAGATGCCCAGCGAGGGCGGCATTTTCGGATGGTTTACCGGCGACAAGTCAACTGGCCTGACGAACGTGGCAAGCCAGCTTCCCGGCGTCGCGGAAAACATCGCATCCTTCTTCACCAACTTGGGCGGAAGAACGGACTTTACGCCTATAAAAACGCTGTTTGACACGCTGAGCAGCGTAAAGATTGATTCTGACGCTGCTGACAAGGGATTCCTTGGCCTCGGCTCCAGTGAAATGGAAAAGATGGGTTCTGGCCTATCCTCTTTCGCGACCAATGCAAAGGGATTCTTCGACGCGATCAATGACTTTGACGTCGAGAAGATGAAGAGCTTTTTTACTGAACTTGCGACTGTTGGATCGCTGCCGGATGCGCTGTCGTCGCTTGACACGACGATTGGCACGGAGCTGAGTAACATGGTCACAACGGTTGAGACAAAGATGGGCGAGATTAAAACGGCGGCTGAAACCGGCATGACCGACGCGATAGCCGTGCTTGATGACTCCGTTTCCAGCTTCGTCAGCTCCGGCGTCAATATGATGCGCGGCGTAAATGACGGCATGAACTCCATGCGCGGCACGTTGATTGCGACGGCGCGGTCTATGGCAAGCGCCATTCAAAAAGCATTTAACGTCAAGCTGAAAATCAACTCTCCGTCACGCGAGGGATATAAATCCGGTGCTTTCTACGGCGAAGGTATTGATCTGGGTATGCAGAGCAAAATCCCGAACGTGAAGGCGACTTCCGCCGATCTCGGCATCGCGGCGATGCACTATGGCGGAAACTATACGCCGGAATCTACTGTCACGAACTACAACGGCGGCGACAGCGAATATACAAACGTTGCTCCCGTATTTAATCTGACCATCAGCGGCACGCAGGACGATCGTTCGCTGGCACGCAAGGTCAAGCGGTATGTCTCCGAGGCAATCAACGATACGTTTGAAAGCCTCGAAAGAAAAAATCCTGTGCTGCGGGAGGCGTAATAAATGGCCATCATCAACGGATTGTATATACACGTTACCGATGAGTCGAAGGAGCGGGAGGTGCGGGGCACCTCCCATCCTGTCGAACAGGGCATCCCGAACACCGACACTGTGAACGCGAAGGCTCTGTCGATCTCCATAAGCGGAAAAATCGTCGATTATGGGACAACGAAGGCTTCGGAAGTGATTTCGAAGTTGGAAGCATGGCACAAAACGGGCGGAATCATCAAGTACCAGGGCCGGAATGTCGCGTCGTCCATGCAGATACGCTCTTTCCAAACGAGCTATGTCAATACCAACAGCGGCGGCGCAGACTTCTCGATGATTCTCGAAGAGGTGCGCATTGCAAAGAGTGCGTATGTCCCAAAGAAAGAAAGCACAACCGAAAAAGAGAACGCTGCGAAAAAGAATCCAGAGATCACGGTCGGCTCCATCGTCGTTTTCAAGGGCGGGCCTGTGTACGTTTCGAGCGATGCAAAAAAAGCAGCGGCCACTCGCAACCGAAGCACCTGCAAGGTCACGAAGATCAGCACGAAATCATGGTCTGTGCATCAATATCACCTGATTTCCACGGACGGCGGCAGGGTGTACGGCTGGGTTGATAAGGCGAACATTGAGGGTACCAAATCGACGGGCACCAACGGCAAGACCAACGCCGGAACCCAGCAGATCAAAAGCGGGAGCGGTTCGGCGGTCTATCACACTGTGAAGAAGGGTGACACGGTGTGGGCTCTTTGCAACAAAAAATATAAATATCTCGGCAAGTCTTGCAGTTGGGTTATCAGCAAGAATCCGAAGGCATTTTCCCGAAAGGGCGATGCAACGACGCTCCAGATCGGAAAAAAACTGCTCATGGGTTACAAATAAAGGAGGCGCATTGAGATGGCGATAACGCCTGACACACTGGAAATCAAAAAGGATTTGCTGCCGTATGAATGCACCATCCTGTTGGCCGGAGAACAATTTGGCCTTCAATTCAACTATAATGCGACGGCTGACCTGTTCACGGTTGACCTGTACAAGGACGGCGAGCTGATCTGTGCGGGCGAGCCGATCGTGTACGGCATACCACTCTGGCATGACGTGCGGAATGCCGAGACTTTCCCTGCGGTTGATATTATCCCCATCGATCGAAGCGGCGCGTCCGATGCCGTCACATTCGATAATCTATGTGATACGGTGCTCCTGATCGTTGACAACGGCGGAGAGGATGATTCCGATGAGTGACGCATCTAAGGCCGTCATGCAAAGCCGCACCGAACGCGTGCGGTCATCGCTTGTCAAAGCCTTTGAGAAGTGGGCCGAGCCGTATGACATCCGGCCTGATGGCGTATTCGGGAGCGTCGCAACCATCCGCAGCGGCGACGTGACCATATCGTCCGAAACGCTCGATGTGGAGTTTACCGTGCCGTTTGACGACGACCTCGAACCGAACGAAGCTGAAATCATCGTATACAACCTGTCTGACAATACGATAAAGCAGCTCAAGCGCGGCGCAAAGATCACCATTGAAGCGGGCTATAAGGGCGATACGGGCATACTGTTTTCCGGATTTATCAGCAAGGTCAAGACCGTCTATGAGGAAGCCGACAAAGTGACGACAATCAATGCGATGGATGATATAAAAGATCACACCATCGAAAGCATGTCGTTCGCAGCCGGAACCAAGGCGAGCTATATCCTAAAGGCGCTGATTGACAAAACAGGGATTCCCGTCGCAGTATTCAGCCCGCGACGCGACCACACCTATGAGGATGCACAGACGGTTGACGGCGATCTGATGGAAAACATCAGTCAATATGCCGAGGTGTGCGGCATATCCGTGTATGTGAGCAAGGGGAAAATCTATGCGCGATATATCAAAGTCGGCGATAACCTGAATTTCAACGTATCTGTTGAAACAGGCATGATCGGTTCCCCATCGCCTTACAGTGAGGAAATCACAGCCGAGGATTACAAGGACACCATCGACGGATACAAGGTCGAAATGCTGCTTCAGCACCGCCTTTGCGCCGGAGCGCTCGTCAGATTGACGAGCAGGAACGCGAAAGGGACGTACCGCGTGTGCAGCGGCAAGCATCGCTTTTCGCCCGACGAAGCCGTCACGGAAGCAAAAATGTATTAAGGAGGTGCGCGTATGGGGAGCCTGGCATTTGTTGACGCGGCCATCGAAAAGAAGCTGCGCGATCTGCATTGCGGCTATATAGGCCGCGTCATATCCACAGATGGCAACACAGCCACTGTGCAGCCCCTTGGACTGATCAAGGAATACGGCGGTTCTGCGAAGGCGCAGGCCGTCGTTTCCAACGTCCCTGTCGCGTGCAAGTATAAACTTTCAACGAAAACGATCACAGACGGAAGCGGGAACAAAGTGACCGTCGCCGTTCCGATTGGCATTGCCAAGGGCGATCTCGTGGCCTGCCTTTGCGCGGATCGCGACATCACCGACGCCCGCAGGGGCCGCAACGAGCTGCCCCCTGCTGGCAGGCACAGCATATCCGACAGCATTATTGTCGGCATTCTTTAAGGGGGGAGCAGTTTATGAAGGGCTTTGCAATGGACGAAAACGGCGACCTGCTGATTGAAAACAACGAAATCAGCATCGTCACCGGCGACAGCCTTTTGCAGCAGAAGGTCATGAATGTGCTGCAAACAAACCTGAAGGAATGGTTTTTTGACTGGGATCAGGGCATCGATTTCAGCAACCTGCTCGGCAAGGGCGTCGGCGAAGAGCTTGCCCGCTATGAGATTGCGCGCGGGCTTGAGCAGGTTGACAGCACATTTACAATAACCGACTTTTCGTATCATGCGGATGCTGTGGCGCGCAAGGCCACCATCGCATTTAAGGCGGAGACGGAAAGCGGAAAAGAAGTCGGAGGTGAAGTCACTTGGGGCTGACAGATAAAGGGTATGTGAGAAGCACATACGACGAAATCCTTGCTGGCAAAATCCGGCGAGCAAAAGAGCTGTTCGGCGATGACATCGATACGGGCGATCAATCGCTGCTCGGCAAATATCTCCGCATTAACGCCTATGACCAGGCACTCACGGAGGAAGAAATCGAGGCCGTCTATTATGCGCGCTTTCCGAACAGCGCCAGCGGCACGAGCCTTGACCGGCTGCTTGCGTTCGGTGGAATATCCAGAAACCCGGCGGAGCAGGCCCGCTATTCGGTCAAGTTTACCGGCACGGCTGGGTATGTCATTCCCGTTGGTTTTCTCGTCGGAACAGACACGGAGCTGACATACTACACCACCGAGGACAACACGATCGGCGATGACGGCACCTGCACGGCGGTCGTATGCTGCACGGAATCGGGCACCATCGGCAACGTCAACGCAAGCGCGATCAACAAGATCACGAATCCGGATGCCAGTGTTACGGCAGTCGTTGGCACTGAGTGCCTGTCTCCCGGCAAGGACGAGGAGAATGACGCAGACTTGCGCGTGCGGTTGCAGGCAGCGATTACGGGCGCCGGAAGCTGCAACGAGGACGCGTTGCGCGCCGCTATACTGCGCGTGCCCACTGTGCAGTATGTCGCGGTTGTGTCGAACGACACGAACGAGACGGACAGCGAAGGACGACCGGCCCACAGCTTCCAGTGCTATGTCAAGGGCGGTGACAATTATGAGCAAGAGATTGCGGAGGCGATTTTTGCAAAGCGGCCTATCGGCATACAATCCGTCGGTGATAAATCGGTCACGATAACGGACGCAAGCGGAAACAGCAAGGTCGTGAAATACTCTGAGACACAGACCGTTTCCATCACCATTCTTGCGAAAATCAAAACCAGCACGGCCTTTCCCGCCGATGGCGTTGCTCAAATTCAGGCAAATGTGGCGGCCCATATCAACGGGCTCGGCGTCGGCGGCTCACTCGTGCTTTCTACATTGTATGGGTATATCTACAATGTCATGGGCGTCACGGAGGTAACGGAACTCAAGGCGTCGATTAATGGCGGGAGTACATACAGCACATCGGGCGTTACTGTCCCCAGATACGGCGTGGCCGTATGCAGCCAGGTCAACGTTGAGGTGGTGACGTAAATGATCGTGCGATTCAACCGTGATTCTCCCGTCCAGAATCTTCCGGACGCTTACGCGAAGGCAGGCTCCAACAACGAAAAGATACTGGAGATCGAGAAGGATGCTATGACGCGGCTGCGTGATAACATCGCGGCCATCAACAACATTCTCGACATCGAAAACGCCTATGGTCAAACGCTCGATCTGTACGGTGAAATGCTCGGACAAGCCAGAGGCGCGGCGACGGATGAACAGTATCGCGTTATGCTGCGGGCGAAGATCATCCGCAACTATTCCAATGCGGATCATGACAGCGTGGTCTACGCGATCTGCGCCGCCTTCGGCTGCGATCCGAATGAAATCCTGCTCACGGAATCGGCGAATGAGCCGTGTGTGGTCAACCTTGAGAATCTACCGTTTACAAAGCTGAACAGCAGCAACATCGATGTCGGAACGGCCATACAGATCATAAAGCGCCTTATGCCCGCAGGCGTAAATCTCGAAAGCATGAACTTCTCCGGCACATTCGAATTTTCGGGAGAGACTTTGACGTATGACGCAGAAAAGGGATTCGGCGACGTGGATCAGACCATCGGCGGGTATCTTGGCCTTGCGTCTGACGGCAAGGACTGCACGCTGCCCGTATAAAACAGCGAGGAGGAAAGCATATGGATTTTGAAAAAAACGTACCTGAATGGCATGCGGAGGGCACGGAGCCGCCTACTTCGCTTAAACAGTCCGGTTTCGAGGCCGGATACAAGCCGCCTGCCGCCTATTTCAACTGGTTCTGGAATCGTGTTTCCACCTGCCTTACTGAAATCAGAAACAAACTGAAAGGCCATGTGGAAAGCACCAGCAATCCACACGGTGTCACGGCCAGCCAGATCGGCCTTGACAAAGTCGACAACACATCGGACGCCGAAAAGAGCGTGAAGCACGCGAGCACTTCCGGCACGGCAGACAAAACCAAGTCATCAATGACAGTACGCTTTAACGGCGGAAATACCGAAGGCGCAGACAAGTGGACTTTTGACGGATCGACTGCCCGCTCAGTCAATATCACGCCGTCTGGAATAGGCGCGTCGAAAAGCGACCTGAGCAACGTGGACAATGCCGTGTTCCGCAGCAAGGCAAGCAGTGCAGGCGCCACCGGGCTGCCGGTTGTCGCCGCTGAGTCTACCGATGGTGTGGCTTACACCGCCACCGTTCCGAGCGTAACGGAGCTTTCGAACGGCCTGACGATTGTCATTGTGCCAAACAAAACCAGCACGGCCACACAAGCCACACTAAACGTCAACAGCCTCGGCGCAAAGGAAATCCGAATCCCGCTGAGCTTCAACACGGCAGCAATGTCCACGCCTAAGCTGAGTACGTTCTTTACGGAGGGACGGCCCATAACAGTACAGTTCGACGCGGGCTATGTCAGCGGCGGCATCTGGAAAACGATCGACAAGCAAAGAACATCCGCGCAGGATTTGTATGGGACAGTTCCCGTTGAAAGCGGCGGCACTGGTGCAACCGATGCAGCAACCGCGAGAAGTAATTTGGGCGCACTAACATATGCTCAGTACCAAAATGGTTATTTCCAGACGGGCGCTTCCAATACATCCGCATGGCTTACTTATTTCGTCAGTGGAACACAAAAATGTCAGCTTGATTTAACAACAGACGGTGCGTTGATGGTTAATCAGAAAACCGCTCTTGTCGCTGGCGACGTTATCGGCTATGCCAAATACAACACAAACAGCCTCTCCATGGATAGCTGGATAGATAATAATGCCTACACACTTATGCTTCGTGATGGCACAACGGATAAATGTGCTCTCGCTATGTGGGCGGGCGGTGCGCTTACTATCAACGGAAATATTGTATGGCATAGAGGCAATCTTGATGTTCAGGTGGGTACTGCCGAGGTTGGCACGTCTGGAACGACTATTACTTTCCCGCGTGCTTTCGCAGGTGTTCCCGTTGTAACGGCAAACGGCGCAAAGCAAACGTCTATCAGGGTTTATGATATTACGGCAAGCGGCTGCACTCTGGCCAGCGGCGAAAGTAACAATACGGTTCAGTGGCAGGCCATTTACACAGGATAAAAGGAGGACTGATTCCAGTGGATAGCATCACACTCGGGCAGGCACTTGGATGGCTGCTTGCCGCAGCGACGGCATTTGTCACGCTGTACAAAGTCATTGACATCATCGCCACACGCCTCAAGCCGCAGAAAGATTTGCGCGAGCACATGGCGGAGATTGACCGCAAGCTGCTCAGAGACAAGGACAGGCTTGACGAGCAGGACAAGGCCAATGCAGTGATATTCCGCGCCCTGTATGCGCAGATCAACCATGAGCTAAGCGGCAATGGAAACGACATCCTCCGAAAAAGCCGCGACGAAATACAAGAATATCTGACCAACCGATGAAGGGGAAACAAAGATGGAAAAAATGAAGGCAATGCTGTCCCAGCCCATGGCGGGCAAGACCGAGCAGGAGATCATCGAAACCCGCGAGCGGGCTATTACGGCTCTGAAGGAAAATGGCTATGAGATCGTCAACACGCTGTTTACTGATGACTGGTACAGCAAGAAGGCCATGGAGGCGCGCGGTGTGGTACAGATTCCGCTCTGTTTCCTTGCTAAGTCCCTCGAAAATATGTCCCTTTGCCATGCGGCATATTTCTGTAAGGGCTGGGAGAACGCCCGCGGCTGCCGTATCGAACATGAAGCGGCGAAGGCTTACGGGCTTGAGATCATCTACGAATAAGAAAGGAGAATGACTATGAACATCGAATTTCTGACGGAGTACATGGTTCCCGTTATCATGGGCATCTGCCTGTGCATTGGCTTTATCGTCAAGCACTGGATCAAGGACGTCGATAACAAGTTCATTCCGACGCTGTGCGCCGTTCTGGGCGCTGCGATCGCCATCTGGATGAGCTGGCCGTCCATCACGCCCGAAGTGATCCTGAAGGGCCTCGCCAGCGGTCTGGCATCGACTGGCCTGCATCAGCTTTTCAAGCAGTACCTCGGCGGCGATGAAGGGAGCGATGCGTAATGTTTACCGCTGCGCAGCTTGTGGCATTTGTCATATCGATGATCGGCATGCCGTACTGGTACGGCTGCTGCGTCTATCAGTGCACGCAGTCCCGCCTTGAAAGCAAGGCCCGGCAGTATCCGGAGCACTATAAATCCGTAAGAATGCCGAAATACATGCAGGCCATAGCCAAACGCCAGGTCTGCATGGATTGCATCGGAATGATCAAGGGCTTCTTCTGGACGAACGGCGGCAAAGGCGTTGTGGAATACATCAACGGCGGCACTGATTTTCGCAATAGCTACAGCTCCAACGGCTGCCCTGATAGGTCGGCCAACGGCATGCTTTCCTGGATCAAGTCTCAGGGCTGCAAATGGGGCGGCATCTCTACTCTGCCCGAGACGCCCGGTGCGCTGCTATTTATGGACGGTCATGTCGGCGTATACATCGGCGGCGGCTATGCAGTGGAGGCTCGCGGTTTCAACCATGGCGTGGTCAAGACAAAGGTTTCCGATCGTCCGTGGAAGCGCTGGGGCCTGCTGCCCGAATCGCTGCTCAGATATGATGGACAGGCCGTCGAGCTGCCCGAAACCAACAAGGAGTATAAGCTCGGCGATCGTCTGCTGAAGCGCACGTCTCCGCTGATGGAAGGCGCGGACGTGAAGGAGCTGCAAACGCGCCTGAACGCGCTGGGCTATGCCTGCGGCACGGCTGATGGAGAGTTCGGCAAGAACACCGAGAACGGCGTCAGAGCCTTCCAGAAGGCCGCTGGTATCGAGGTAGACGGGAAGTTCGGCGGCGAGTCTTTCGCCGCCCTGAAGGCCGCTGAGGAGGAGAAAACCGCGTCCTACACCGAGTACACCGTGAAGAGCGGCGATTGCCTGTGGAAGATCGCGAAGGATCATCTCGGCAGCGGAAGCCGCTATCCTGAGATCGTGGAGCTGAACGGCCTGAAAAACGCAGTTCTGAAGGTCGGGCAGAAACTGAAGATTCCGAAGAAATAAGAAATGGGAGGGGCGCTTGCCTCTCCCTCTTTTTTTGTCCATTTAATACAGGCGCTCTTCGCGAATCCAATCACCGTGTACATCCCCATTAACCACCCACACGGGCATTTCGGGATGTTTTGCGTGAAACTGTTCCGCACCTTCTACCGCTTCCTCCCTCGTGTCGAACGTTGACTTGCCAGCGTACCTATCGGTTCCAATCGTTGTTGCATAAAACCACTTCATTGTGTTGTCCTTTCTGCCCGGATTGACGGCTCCGGGCTGGCCGTTTGTCAGTGTTTCGGCTGTCTTTACAACATCAGCAACCGAATGCGATCATATTGATTTCTGGTGACGGTGTCTGACTTCAATGCTGCTAAGAAATCTCGCAACTCGTATACGGTGCGCATCGCATGTTTCTTGTATTCAGCATCATTCTCACAGAAGATTGACCTTGAAAATTCTTCCCATTCAGCAATTTTCTTTTCGGTGTCAGGAATCCAAACCTCTTTGTTGAAACCGGTGATAATTTCGTTCTTCATTTTTGTTTCCTCCTTGATGTCGTTCGTTCCTTGACTGTGACTATAGTATACTACTATGTCCACATAGTTTCAAGATGGAATAGTACCCATGGTTTTCAAAAAATTCTTATGCATTTTTACTATGTTCCCATAGAACGCAATCCGTGATATAATGCTATAGAGGAGGGCGAACAAATGGCAACATATGAGTACAACAAGGAGTATGCGAAGAAGTACCTTGGCAAGATGGACGAAATTAAAGTGCGCATGCCAAAGGGCCGCAAGGCGACCGTGGAGGCGCTGGCTGCGGAGCGTGAGCAATCTGTCAATGGTCTGATTAACGAGCTTCTGCGGGTCGCTGCGGGGCTGACAGAGGATGAATGGAAAGCATCAAGGAACGAGGAGTGATGACGGTGCATCGATACGCGGAAAGTGAGCTTATACTTCTGAAGTACATTGATGGATATAAGACCACTGATAGAATACCGAACTATTTTTCTACTCTCCATAAGATTGACGTTGATAGGACGTTGCGGAAATTTGCATCTGACAAGTTGCTTGTTATCGCGCCGATAGAATACACCCTGCGCAGGGCTACCGTCTCAAGCATGAAGCAGTATTTGAAAGATAGTGGCCTAAAGCCTGTCGGGAAAAAAGATGATCTGATTCGACGGGTTCTATCTACCGACCTTGAAGCAATAGAGAAGTACTTTCCCGATAGGTACTATGCGCTTACTGAACTTGGAATGTCGTTGCTTTCCGAAAAGCTACCACCGAACGCATATGGCGACCGATTTGATCCGATCCTTAATGGATTCGATGAGGCACTCGCGCACATTTGCAGCGGAGAATATCGCAAAGCCGAAGATGTGCTGATCAAAGCCGGACATGAGATCAATCGTATCGACGCCGCTTCGTGCGATATGTTTTTCGCGCACAATATTCGAATACCGGGGACTATTGATGAATGCATCTTCAAAGCGCATATTATCCTCTATCACATGTATGGTGTGAGGACGATGAATGCTCAAAAGGACTTCGAGAAGCGCACCGGAGTATCAATCACGTTTGAGGCGATGCACAAAACCATCAGAGTGTTCAGTGCGATATGCGAATTGAACTCCGCGAAATCTGTATCGGCAGTAAAATACACGATACGAACGATGAACGATGAACGTGTATGCGACCATTGCAGAAACATCGAAGGAATTGAGTTTGATGTGGACGACGCAATAATCGGAGTGAATTATCCGCCCTTCGACGGCTGCACATGTGGTTATTGCCGTTGCTACGCGTCAATAGAATTGAAATAACCATAAAACAGGCCGGGGAGTGATTCCCCAGCCTACCAGTTACTCGTCAATCCGTTTGAACAGTTCTTCCTTGGTGATCTCGCCTTCGAGATACATGTCGAGGAACCGTTCATCGCGCTTCTTCTTCTCCGCGAAATCCTTCCGGCGCTGCTCGTTGCGCTCCTCGATCTGTTTCATCAGTTCGAGCTTTTCCCGCGTGGTCATGTGCTTCTTATCCATGTTGTACACCTCCTTTCAGTGTGTACAACATTGGGAAGTGGACGAACCTACATCCCCATGTTGTACATATCATGTTTACTTTAGAGTAGCCGATGTCTACTTTAGAGTAGCAGGTAAATGTGCAGCCTGAAGTACGTTTTCCGGCGCTTCCGCTCGATGAACTCATAGTCGATCCGGCTGACAATCGCCTTGAGCAGGCGGTTTTTTTCTTCTATCGAAACCGCATCATCACGCAGGCCGTCGATGGCGTCGTGGAGCTTTACAATCTTATCCTTGTAATCTATCTCCTTTGGCATGTTCTGCTTCGCCTCATAGATTTTCGATCTCAGTTCCTCCATCTGGGCGTGTAGCGCCTTGTTCCGCTTCAAAAACACTTCTTCCGAATAGGTGCCGCTTTCCAGAAGATCGTGCTGCCGTTCTTCCCTGGCAATCATCTCGTCCATTTCACGGTTCATCTTTTCAAGTTGCTTCTTCTGGATGGTGGCCGACTTGCCTTCATCGTTGTGCAGCTTGGTTTCCAGTTCCGGTAGTTGCTCAGTCTCCAGCGCAAAGGCCACGGCCTCGACGACCTCATGCAGCTTCGCGGAGTTCGCGTTGCATCCGCTGCGGTTCCGGCATTCGATACGGGTGTCCGCGTGCGGATAGGGATGCTGTGCCATCGCCTTCCCGCATTTGCTGCACCAGATCAATCCGGCAAGCGGGTTTTTCAGCGGATAGTCCAGCTTGCGGCGCGGATTGTTGTCCATCTTTTCCTGCGCGGCCTCGAACATCTCCAGCGGCACGATGCCCTTGTGCTTACCTTTGGCGACGATCACCTCATCTTCAGCCTGCCGCACTGATCGGCCCACAATTTCGCCGTTTTCCACGGATTTCTCGGTGCGGTATTTCCCGAATACGACAAGCCCGATATAGTGCCTGTTCTTCAGCATGGCTCTGATGGACGATTTTTCCCACACCTCGCTGCGATAAGGCTTTATGCCCAGACTATCAAAGTGGCGGGCAATCTCAAGATATGATTTACCTGCAAGGTACATCTCGAAGGCCATCAGCACGGCAGGCGCAAACTCGTTTGCCTCCAGCGTGCTGTCGCCGTCGGCGTCAACGATCTTGTTGAAGCCGAACGGCGGTATGTTTCCGATGTAGCAGCCGCGCTTCACCGCGGCGATACGACCGCGCAGCAGGATTTCCTTCGTGTATTCGAGGAAGTCGTTTCCTCGCATCAGCTCCTGCTCGAAGAACTTCCGCTGCATTTTGTTGCGCAGGTCATAGACCATGTTGGTCGTGATCACCTCGGTGTTGGAATAGCGGAAGGCATTGACCACCTTGCCACAGTCCTCAAGGTCTCCGCGTGACAAACGCTGAGGCTCGACCACGAGCACGGCTTTCAGCTTCGGGTTTTCGATCTGCGCGAGCACGTTCAGCATTTCAGGCCTTTCCGAGATGGTTTCGCCGGACACGACCTCCCTGAAAATGCAGTGCTCCGGGATGCGCCCGCCGAGATCGCGCACAGCCAGCTCCTGCAATATCGTTTCGTGTTTTTCCAGCACCTCTTCCACTGATTCATGCGGGTTGTCCGCGCGGGATTTACGAAGATACATAATGTATTCGTCGCCCGTTAAATAAGGTTCTTCCATAGGTTCCACTCCTCCGATGTTTGTGCACGATGTGCCTTAGCTTTTTTGAATCACCTCCTTCAATTACGCCAGAAAAATCCCATGTTCATGTTGCTCGCATCGACGTACAGCGCAAGGATGATGATCGAGAACGTGATCAGCAGGCAGACGCCGATGACGTACACCAGCTTCTTGCGCCCGTTTGACGTCGCGCGCACCTTTGCAATCTCCGACTTCATGAACTCTATGCTCTGCTGATGCTCTTCCTGTTCGCGCCGCATGGCAGCTTCAAGTCGTGCGTTTTCCATGTGCACATGCTCAACTTCTGCCTCTATGCGCGCCCGCTCCGATTCGCCGAGGGCCTGACACGGCTCAGATTCGCACATCTCGCCGATCAGCGCCTTGAGGATCGGGCGGATAGTCTCATATCGGAAGTCGGCATGCGTGCTGGCGAAGAAGCTGTCCACCGTGCCGCGCGCCATATTAGCCGCTTCCGCGATCTTTGCATTCGACAGGTGGAGATATTCCTTGCGATGTCTGCACCACGCAGTCAGCTCCTCGGCTGAAAGCAGATAGAAGTCAGGCCCGCCGCAGGTTTCGCCGAGCCATTTGCAGGAAACGCACTTACTGAACATTTTTTCCTCCTCACTTGCCATTGCAAGCATAAAACTACGCCATTTCAAGCAGATTTTGACCGTTTGCGTGTGGACGCCGGAGTGCGCTGGTGATACCATAATGGCACGGGTTTACACTGATGTTATTGCCGAAGCGCCCTGCGATGCACGAGGTACTTCGCAAACTCGATAATTTCTTGATTTTCGTCATCCGTAAATTCGATATGGCCGAGTTCATTGCGCCACTCCACGGCGTGACGCATCTGCATACCTTTTGCGGATATGAATGAGGCGATTGTTTCCTCATCCTGCGTGTTAAGCCCCATCAGATACGACGGCGTTGTGTCCAATGCCTTTGCCAGCAGGACAATGATCTCCGAGTTCACTTTGTCAATCGCGCCGCTTTCATACCGGTAGACAGTCGAGCGATCCTTTCCGATCACCTTCGCCAGATGATCCGCCGACATTCTCAACTCGACTCGTCGCTGCTTGATTCGGCTCCCTATGTCCATTGTGTTCACTCCCCTCTTTTGCAATATAAGTCGCATAATTGCGACGGATTCGCACATTGTAATAATATACCAGTTGTCGGATTATTTCGGCTGGTGCTACTATTTCAACATCGCATCGAAAGGAGTAACAACAATGACCAAGGAACAATACATAGAAGCGATCATTCTTCTGCTCCAGAAAACCAACGATGAAGTGTTACTCGATTTTATCCTGAAGCTACTTGAGAAAGCTGCGTAGCATCTGCTCCACGCTGGATAGCCGGGCCGCGTCCAGCGTGTTCAACAACTTTACTAATTCATAGAACCCCTCGTCTGTCCTCATCCGCATCACTACGTCCACCGCAACGTCATTCTTTGCCTTCTTATCCTCTTTGTCCTCGATCAGGTCGGATTTTTTGATGCCGAAGTACCTGGCCAGCATCTCAACCTTATCCATCCTGGGGTACTTTTTGCCATTCACCCAGTCCGAGAACGTGTAGTAACTGAATCCCAAATCTTCGCATACGTCTCTCCGGCTCTTTCCACGTGAGTCCATATAATACTGAAGATTCCTAGCGAAGACATCTTTGTTGTTCAATGGAATCACCTCCTTCGAATTCTATTATACGCCAAAAGCACAAATAATCAAGTTAAAAGGCAAAAAAGTTGTGCTTTAGGTATTGACATCTATGTTTTCTGGTGCTAATATATCAGTGTGCTTAAAGCACAACATAACAGCGAGGTGATTTGATGACAATTACTTTGAAAGCGGCCCGAGTAAATGCCGGGCTTACACAGAAGGAGGCTGCTGGTGCCCTTGGAATCAGTAAAGGTACCCTTGCCAGCTATGAGATGTACAAGACGAAGCCCGACATTGAGAAGTCCAAGCAGATTGCGGCCTTGTACAACCTCACCGTGGACGACATTATTTTTTTTAACAGTGATTGTGCTTAAAGCAAAATCCAAGGAGGAATCACATGACTATCCGTGAGAAGCTGGCGCTCCATGAGGAAGCCGAGAAGCGCAACAGGGAGCGCGTGGATGCCTACCTGAATACCGTTGGAGCGCACGGCGCGATCGAAATCCATGCGCGGGCGATCCTCGGGAGCCTGGACATTCTGGCGCAGCACTACCATGTGGATCGCGAGGAGCTGCTCGATCTGCTGGTTGATACGCTGTGGGCGATGAACCTGAGCGACAAGCAGGAGGGATAAGGAGGGAGGCCGATGGAGCAGAGCAAGACCACTACATACAGGTACGGTTGCGCCGAAATCGTCGTACACAGACCGATTCTCGACGACCAGGAGCGCCAGAAGCGCGAAGCCGCAGTGAAACGGGCGCTTGCCTGCTTCGGGAAGGCGCAGATCGAAAACAAGAGGAAGGGGTGAACGTGATGTTCATGAAGACGGACGACCCGATCGCCGATTATGACCGCTATTGCGCGGAGGAGGAACAGGCGCGGGAATTATTGCCTGAATGTTCTGAATGTGGGCAGAAAATCGAGGATGACTGCTGCTATCAGATCAATGACGAGATCATCTGCGAGGAGTGCCTTGAGCGCAACTACCGCAAGTACACGGTTGATTTGATTATGTGAGGTAGCACGATGGGAAACGGAACTCGACGCGATGCGAGCAAAAAGGAGTTTGTCAAACTATTCGACGAACTCACTGGCTATCAGCACAGATGGCAAGCGTGGCAGGATATGGTCTGGCTGTTTGCGACATCCATTGCCAACAGCGTGAAAACGCCGCACTGGGAACAACGGGAGCAGCGGTACTTGGAGATTATCCGCAAGTACGATCAGAAGAGGCAGCAGATATTCCCGGAGCTGTTCGCGCGGCTTGTCTGCATCATGGATGATGCGGTAAAGGCCGGTGATTATGGCGATTTTCTGGGCGAACTGTTCATGGGGCTGGAGCTTGGCAACGCCGCCGGAGGACAGTTTTTCACGCCATATCACGTTTGTTTGGTGATGTCCGAGGTCACATACGACGATAAGGTCAAACAAGAGATTGATCGAAAGGGTTGGATTTCCTGCAATGACTGCGCATGCGGCGCTGGTGCGACGCTGATTTCAATGGCCGAGATACTGAAAAGGAATGCTGTTAATTATCAGCAGTGCTGCTTGTTTGTCGGGCAGGACATCGACTATGTGACCGGCCTGATGTGCTACATCCAGCTTTCATTGCTGGGCTGCGCGGGATATGTCCACATCGGAAACACCCTGACCGACCCTATGACCGGACATGTTCTGTTCGGTGACGGCGGTGAGAACACATGGTACACGCCGATGTATTACAGCGATACATGGGAGCTGCGGAGGCAGCGCGTGATGCTCCGTCGGGCGGTTGGCATGCCGGAGGAAGACCCGGAACAGGAAGCCCATGAGACGGCGCAGGAGCCGCCTGAACCGCCCGTACAGGCCGAGCATGCTCCACAGATCGAAACGGAGAAGAAGGCTCCGAAAAAGTCTGCAAAGAAGCCGGTCAAAAACGGCTGCGAGCAGATGTCATTATTTGAGATTTGATGTAAGGGCTGCGAAAGCTGATGTGCAGGTGATGATACCTTGCGGATAGGACAGCTCCTATGGTACAAGCTCATCGATTACGAGATGAGTATTTCAGACCTGGCGCGTGAGGTTGGATGTTCTCAGCCATCCATGAGTCGCATCCTATGCGAAGATGCGCCGTACATCGGGATTGATATTCGCCGAGGACTGTGCCGCGTGCTGGACATCGCGCCGGAAGTGCTGGACGCGGCGATATATGAGGCCATGAAGGCGAGGTGATAAAGATGGCCACTAATTTGATTCAGCTATCGTCCCGCGATGAGTGGCTGCAAAACCGCATGAACGGTATCGGTGGCAGCGAGATTTCTGCTGTGATCGGCTGCAATCCCTACATGGACAATGTGACGCTGTGGGAGCTGAAAACGGGCCGCAGGCAGGCGGAGGACATTTCTGACAAGCCATACGTCAAGTACGGCACTCAGGCCGAACGCCACCTGCGCGGGCTGTTCCGGCTGGATTTCCCCGAGTACAAAGTGGGATATGCGGAAAACAATTCCTTCCGCAACGACAAGTATCCATGGGCGCAAGCCAGTCTTGACGGCTGGCTGACCGACCAAAGCGGGCGGCGCGGGGTGCTGGAGATCAAGACCAGCGACGTTCTCTCCTCGATGCACAAGGAGCGCTGGCGTGAGCAGATTCCGCAGAACTATTACTGCCAGGTGCTTTTCTACATGGCGGTGATCGAGGCGGACTTCGCCGTTCTCAAGGCTCAGCTTCGGACAGAGTTCGACGGCATGCCCTATTTTCAGACGAAGCACTACAAGTTCGAGCGCGCCGACGTGCAGGACGACATCGATTATCTGATGGCCGAGGGCGAGACGTTCTGGAACGATTACGTCAAGAGGGATCAAAGGCCGCCGCTGAGGCTGCCCGAAATATAAGAAGGAGGGTATAAACCATGGAACTGAAAATGAACCCTGTAACCCTGCCGAAGCCGTTGACCTTCAACTACGATGAGTTGAAGTCAGCGCTTGAGGAAAAGGTTGCAATGTACGAAAAGGCGATTTACGCGCCGGAGCAGATGGCCGCTGCCAAGGCCGACCGTGCGGCGCTCAATCGCCTCAAGAAAGCTCTGAACGACGAGCGGCTGAGTCAGGAGCGGGCCTACATGGCACCGTTCAACCAGTTCAAAGCGCAGGTGGGTGAGCTGATCCGGATCATCGATGCGCCGGTGGCGGCGATCGATAAGCAGATCAAATCCTACGAGGAGCGCAAACGTGAGGAAAAGCGGGAGCAGATCGAGGCGTACTTCAACGAAAGCGCGTTCCCCGAGGGCATAACGCTTGAAAAGCTGTTCGACCAGCAGTGGCTCAACGCATCGGTGACGATGAGGGTCATTCAGAATGAGATCAATGCGCGGCGCAAACAGATCGACACCGACCTCGCTGCGATTCGCTCGCTGCCCGAATACGCCTTCGAGGCGGAGCAGACGTATATTTCTACTCTCGACCTTGCAAAGGCCGTCAGCGAGGCGCACAGGCGCTCAGACGAGGCCAAGAAGAAGGCTGAATGGGAAGCCAGGGTGCAGCAGTTCAAGGCAGAACGCGATGCCATGCTTCAGCCGACCGGCAAGGCCAAGGAGACTGAGGCCCCTGAGCAGCCCGTGCAGCAGGTAAAGACCGAAGCGGCGATGCGTGAATGGGTATCGTTCCGAGTGCTTATCACGCTGGACGACGCAAAAGCCCTGCGCGAGTTCTGCCAGCAGCGCGGCATCACCATCGAGGCGCTGTGATGATAGGCACGATCATACGGGCATACGGGCAATGGCGGCAGATCATGGCAGATTTGGAATTTGACAAGTGAGGAGGGATGTATATGGCACCTGCTGTGCAGATCACGGCGATCATCTGCGGCACGGTCATCGCGCTCGCGTTCGCGCTGGTGTTGATGGCATACATCGGCAACAAAATCAAGAAGTGATGGAAGGAGAATCATTTATGGCAATACAGAATCGTTTGGCAAAGGCTCCCGAGCAGGATAAGGATAAGGAAAAGGGCACGGCTGAGTATGAATGCGGCGGCCAGATGGTGAAGATCAGCCCCTCGCTGGTCAAGAAGTACCTCGTCAATGGCAGCGGGCAGGTCACGGATCAGGAAGTGATGATGTTCCTGAGCCTATGCAAGTTTCAGAAGCTCAACCCCTTCTTGAAGGAAGCGTACTTGATTAAGTACGGCAATCAGCCCGCGACCATCGTAACCGGCAAGGAAGCCTTTATGAAGCGCGCCATGCGCAATCCGAACTATGCCGGGCAGGAAGCCGGTGTGGTCATTGTGACCGATGAGACCGGCATGATGGAGAACCGCGTCGGCACGATCGTGCTGGAAGGCGAAACGCTGGTCGGCGGTTGGGCGAAGGTGTACGTCAAGGGCTGGACGCAGCCGCTCATGGTGACGGTATCCTTCGATGAATACTGCCTTAAAAAGGACGGCAAGCCCGCCTCCAACTGGGCTGTCAAGCCCGCGACGATGATCCGCAAGGTGGCGCTGGTGCAGGCGCTGCGCGAGGCTTTCCCCGAGGATTTGGGCGGCATGTACACGGCTGAGGAATCCGGAGAGGCTGAGATGCCTCTCGACATTACGCCGCCTGAGGAAGCCGCCGAACCTGCCGAAGCTCATGTGGAACCGCAGCAGAGCGCGCAGGCCGAGCACACTGAAAGCAGCGCGGCGAATGCGCTGTTCGGGAAATAAAAGAAAGGAAATATGGCAATGGAAAAGATTGACCTTCGCGATCTCGTAGGTGGTGCTCTTCAGGAGCAGTTTGCAAAGGCGTTTGAGAAGGTGGTCGAAAACCTTCAGAATCCGAACACGTCGTACCGGAACAGCCGTGAAATCAACATCAAGCTCAAATTCACGCAGAACGAAAATCGCGATGACGTGAAGTGCGGCATATCAGTCTCCGAGAAGCTGGCGCCGCAGGCTCCCATGGAAACCAGCTTTGCCGTCGGCACTGATCTGCGTACCGGGAAGCTGTACGCGCACGAATACGGCAATCAGCTTCGCGGCCAGATCACGATCGATGAAGCGCTTGAACAGCGCGATGAAATCGAGAACATTGACAAAGAGACCGGCGAAATCAAGGTCGTCGATCTGCGCAAGAGCGCGAAGTAAAAGGAGGACAAGATCATGTTTGAAAAAGAAGCTCTGAAATACCTGATGGAAGAGATGGCCCCTGTGGCGGAGCACAACATCGGCGGCAAAATTTTCAGCGACAAGCCGCTGCACATGGTGAACGTGGTTCGCCACGCGGAACCGATCCGTATGTCGACGCTTTCGAGCCTCGTCGATTTCGTCAAGGCGGGCTTCGATGTGGATTGCAGGCTGTTCGCGCATGTAATCAGTCCGACCGAGGTGCAGCTCTATTCCGAGCTGGACAGTGAAAGGGGCCGCGAATACCTGGTGAAGTGCATCGCCAACGTCCCCGATTTCATGTTCAATCGCTTCATGCCGCACGACTCGTTCTGCATCGCGCTGCAATCGAAGTTCATTGACAGTCCGGATCGCGCGCTGCTGCTGAAGTTCGCGGGCACGGTCGAGGCCGGTTCCATTGCCGAATACGGCGACGACGGCGTAACGCAGAAGGCCACCGTGAAGACCGGCATCGCCTCCAAGGGCGACGCGATTGTCCCGAACCCTGTGTCGCTGGCTGCATATCGGACGTTCGTTGAGGTGGAGCAGCCCGCCGCGCAGTACATTTTCCGCATGCAGCAGGGCAACGGCGGCGTTCAGTGCGCGCTTTTCGAGGCGGACGGCGGCGCGTGGGCAATCGAAGCCATGCGGGAAATCAAGGGCTATCTCGTCGAGGCGCTGAAGGACATTGACGGCCTGGTCGTGATTTCCTAAAGTTCGAACCTTTCCGGTGGGTGGTTAAACCGGAATTTCTTGAAAGGGTGACACCATGAACAAGGTTTTTATGATAGGCAGACTTGCCGCCGATCCTGAGCTGAGGACGACGCAGAGCGGAACGCCGGTCGCAACGTACAGACTGGCCGTGAACCGGCGCAAGAGCGCAAACGGCCAGCAGGAAGCCGATTTCTTCCCCTGCGTGGCATGGGATAAGGGCGCAGAATTTGCGACAAAGTACCTGACCAAGGGCATGAAGATCGCCATTGCCGGGCACCTGCAAACCCGCTCGTGGGATGCGCAGGACGGAACGAAACGCTACACGACCGAAATCATCGTCGACGAGCACGAGTTCTGCGAGAGCAAGGGCGCTGCTGCGCCGGATCAGACGCAGGCGGCACCGGCGGCGCAGAATGCCCAGCCTGCCGACATCAGCGGATTTACGCCGGTGGACGACGACGAGGTGCCGTTCTGATGGAGGTGATTAAATGGGCAAGGCATCGAGGGACAAGGGCGCGCGCTTCGAGCGCTCCCTCGCCTCGAAATTCCGAGAATACGGCTACGACGCGCGCCGAACGGCCCAGTATTGTGGCAAGACAGGCGATGCGTCGGATGTGATCGGGCTCCCCGGCATCCACGTCGAGGCGAAGCACGTCGAGCAGATGCGCCTGTACGAGTGGATGGCGCAGGCCAAGAGGGACGCGGAGGCGGGCGGCAAAAACGCCCTCCCCGCCGTATTCCACAAGAAAAACAATGCGGAAATTCTGGTCACGATGACATTGGATGACTGGATGAACCTTTACCGGGAATTTGAAGCCGGTTTTGATTTGAAGGAGCGTGACGAATGATGGCTATTGTGCGTGTCAGATATGTGCGGCCCGTGAATCCCGTTGTGGGCATCCATAACGGCGACTGGATTGATCTCCGAGCCGCCGAGGATGTGACCATGCGGGCCGGAGAATACAAGCTGATTCCGCTCGGCGTGGCCGTGGAGCTGCCCAAGGGCTTTGAAGCCATCATGGCGCCGCGCAGCAGCACGTTCAAGCACTTTGGCATTATCTGCGCCAACAGCATCGGCGTTATCGATGAGTCGTATAAGGGCGATAACGACGAGTGGAATTTTCCGGCGATCGCGCTACGTGACACTGTGATTCACGCGAACGAGCGAATTTGCCAGTTTCGAATTATAGAACACCAGCCGTCCTTGCGGTTTGTTGCCGTTGACACGCTGGGCAATGCTGACAGGGGCGGCATCGGATCGACAGGGAGGACGTAACGATGCAGCACAGCAAACCGACGCAGAATCAACGTATTCTGGCATACATAGAGGACTTTGGAAGTATAACGCAGCTTGAAGCCCTGAAGGATTTGGGCGTGATGCGCCTTGCATCGAGAATTTCCGATCTGCGCAAGCAGGGATATGACATAACGAGCCAGACTGAAGAAGTCAAGAACCGCTACGGCGAGAGCTGCTACGTCAAGCGCTATAGCCTGGGGAGTGACGCGGAAAATGGCTGACGTAAAATGGATCAAACTGTCCGTGGCACTTCCGGACAACAAAAAGATCAAGCAAATTCGCAAGCTGCCGGACGGCGATACGATCGCGCTTATGTGGGTATTTCTCCTCTGCCTCGCTGGCGACGTAAATGATGACGGCGCGGTCTATTTCACGCCTGAAATCCCCTACACCGACGAAATGCTTGCAGGTCAGTTTGACATGGACATCAACACGGTGCGCCTGGCGCTCAAGACCTTCCAGCACTTCGGGATGATCGAGATCATTGACGACATCATCCACCTTGAATCCTGGGAAAAGTGGCAGTCGACGGAAAGCCTTTCGAAAATTCGGGAGCAGACAAGGCAGCGCGTTGCCCGCCACAGGGAACAAAAGAGGCTCAACGCATGTAACGTTACATGTAACGTTACAGAGCGTGACAGTAACGCAACAGAAGAAGATAAAGAAGAAGAACAAGATAAGATAAGAGATAAAGAAAGTATATATACCTCCGTTATCTCATATCTGAACGAGAAGGCCGGGACGAAATACAGGGCCACCACTCCGAAAACGCAGGCCCTTATCAGGGCAAGAGAACGCGAGGGCTTCACGCTGGACGACTTCAAGGCCGTCATTGACAAGAAATGCGCTGAGTGGATGGGCTGCGACATGGAGAAATACCTTCGCCCGGAAACGCTATTCGGGCCGAAATTCGAAGGCTATCTCAACGAGAAAGGACGTGGCAAGAATGGAATCAGCGGCGGAAGCGCTTCAAGCGCTAGCGAAGAAGTTGCCCAACGGGTTGGCACTTGGATCTGATCGAATGACACCGCAGGAGTACGAGCAGCGCAAAGCCGATATGTACAACAAGTCGGTTGGCAACCTCAACGAGCAGGACGGCTATGATTGCCAGGTCTGCAAGAACAGAGGATTCATCGCCGAGGTTCGGCAAAATGAGCAGTTCGGCTATTTCTCGGAGGTAATGAGGCCGTGCAAGTGCCATAAGGCGCGCAACGCGCTTCGGAGGCTGGCACGCTCTGGCCTCAAGGACGTGGTGAAGAAGTACACGTTCGAGAAATACGAAGCGCACGAGGCGTGGCAGCAGGCCGTAAAAGACAAGGCGGTCAAGTTCAGTCAGGACGAGGAGAATCACTGGTTTTTCATTGGTGGTCAATCCGGATGCGGCAAAACCCATCTCTGCACGGCGATAGCGATCCATATGCTGCGGAATGGCAAGGATGTCCGATACATGGTGTGGCCGAAGGAAATACAGGCTATACAGGCATCAGTGAACGATCCCGAGCGATATGAGGCTCTCATGCGGGAGCTTGAGACGACCGAGGTCTTGTATATCGATGACCTATTTAAGCACGGCAATGACGAGTTCGGGCGGCAGAAGCCGCCCTCTGAGGCCGAGGTGCGCAGGGCGTTTGAAATCCTCAATTATCGGCTGAATACGCCCGAATTGACCACCATCATCAGCAGCGAGAGGACGCTCGCGGAGCTGATCGACATTGACGAGGCCACCGCGGGCCGGATTGCCGAGCGCACAAAGGACGCGGGCTACTGCATCAACATCAAAAAAGATCGGGCGCGCAACTGGCGTATGCGCGGCGTGGACGAAATATGAGAGGAGATAAACAAATGGACAACGCATTGATGGCGGTCACGAGGCCTCAGGAAATGGCGGACGACGCGTTTCTCCGCGAATGCGCCATGGCGGGCGAAATCCAGCGGCGACGCGCTGAAAATGAGAAGCTGCGCGCGGAGATCGCGGCGCACGAGGCGCGGCACCAGCGTGAGATGGCGGCCAAATTTGCGCGCTATAAGCGCGAAATCGCCGCCGAACGGCAGAAGGATTTGCGCTGGCTTGCGACGGTGCGCATGGCGGCGCTGTTCCTCGCGGGCGCGGGCTGCGCGGCGATATTGGTGGCGATCGCCGTCATGGTGATGGCAGGGGTGTAGGACGATGAGAGCTATTTGCATCGACCAATACGGAAATTTTGTGATGAACCTACACCCGATACACATTAAGGGCTATAAGTGGCGCCGACGTAAGAAGAACGGCTGGCACGCGATCTGCAAGCCGTTTTAGATGGAGGATATGGGATGTTTGATTTCTGTCTCCTGGTCATTTCGATTGCTGTTTTTTTCGGCATTATCGCGGGAGAAAATATGTGGTTTGTAATTGCCCTGTATTGGGCGGTGCTGGTTGCGAAAAACGCAACAGCGTTTTTCAGGCGGATATTGAGGAGGGTTGACAATGGGGTGCAAGACTAAGATCGACTGGGCAGATGCGACATGGAACCCCGTGACCGGCTGTCTGCACGGCTGCGAATACTGTTATGCACAAAAAATTGCCTATCGTTTCGGGTCAGTCGGCTGGGAAATCAACACGGAAAACGGTCATGACGGCGACTTTTACGACGGTACGGGCGAAAACCACGTACTGGACAAGCCTGCCATGCGCGAATGGAAAAATGGGAAAATCACGAAAGCCCCATATCCTTTCTGCTTTGACCCCACATTCCACCGCTACAAGTTAGACGAACCCCAGCAATGGAAGCAGCCACGGAACATATTCGTCTGCTCGATGGCAGACCTGTTCGGTGACTGGGTGCCGGATGGGTGGATTCGGGAAGTGTTCGAGGCCTGCGACGCTGCCCCGCAACACCGGTATCTGTTCCTGACAAAGAACCCGAAGCGGCTGGTAAAAATGGCGAACGCGCATTGTGTGCGCGAGTGGAACGAAGAGAACCCAGACAAGCCCCATCCGCAGACGGGCGAGTTTGAAAACGTTCTGCCGCTGCCCGTGCGGAAAAACTGGTGGTTTGGCAGCACGCTCGACAATGCCAATGCACGCCGCTTTCAGGGCGACTTTACATGGAACAGTTTCACCAGCATCGAACCTCTGACCGAATATATGGACATGGGACTCGGCTCCTTCGGCTCTGATCGCTGGACGATCATCGGCACGGAAACGGGCAATCGCAAAGGCAAGATCGCTCCAAAGCGGGAGTGGGTGGAAAACATCCTCGAAGCCGCAGCTATTACGGGCGTTAAGGTGTTTATGAAGGAATCCCTGCGCGAGCTGATGGGCGATGACTTCCGGCAGGAATTCCCGTGGGAGGAGGGCTGAAACATGGCGTTGTATCGGTACTTTTGCCCCATGCGCCCGGTGGCACCAGGGGCCGTCCCTAGAGCGCGTGAAATCATTGATTTTAAGCACTTTGTCGATCGGCAGTATATCCCCGAGATCGGCCGGGAGGCCTGGGGATGGGTGGAATACTCTGAGCCGCTGTCGGATACGGAAATCGCAGAGTACGAATTGATTGCAGACGGTGACGGCGCGTGAACATACCAACGGCCAGCAGAACGCCGTCCCCGTGCATGGGATGTGAGACACGCGCGGAAAACTGTCACGCAAGCTGCGGCAAATACGCGGCCTACCGTGCCGAGCTGGACGACAAGCGCCAGCGCCGCAAGAGGGAATTGATTCGCGACGGCATGACTTTGCCGGGAATCAAAAATGAGCTGCATAAGCGAGACAAAGATCGACTGCAAAGACGGACACAAGGCAGGAGGTGATAAACGTGGTCGAGAAATTCACGCCTGAAGAACTGGCCGAGATGGCGGCGTTCGACGCAGAACTGGACGAAGAGGACACACTCGCGCTGACCGACGAGGAAATCGCCGAATCGAAGGCGCGCGATGCGGACGCCAAGCTGGAAGACTTGAGCCACAGCGAGGCGAACGCACGTAAAAGCGCGCGGAAACGCGAATCGCGTGAAAGGAACGCCCAGCGCTTTCGGGAATACTATGCGGCACATAAAGAGGAGCAATATGCGCGTCTCAAGGCTTGGCGCGAGGAGAACAGGCAACTCGTGAACGATTATCAGCGCCGATATGATACAAAAAGGCGCAAAGAAGCAAGTGAAGAGCGACACAATGAAACAAACGCCAGACAGCGCGCATATTACGCCGCCCACCGGGAGGAGCGCCTCGCCCATCAGCGCGCGTATAATGCGGCCCACCGGGAGGAGATCAATGCCCGAATGCGCGCATGGAGAGCCGCTCATCCAGAAGAAGCGTGTGCCCGTAATCGCGACTACTATGCGCGCAACCGAGAGCGGATACTTTCCCGGCTTCGGGAGCGGCGCGATGCTGCGAAGATGAACAAGGAGAAGCAAGAACATGAAAGTTGAATTGATTCGGTACACACCGGCGCCCGAGGAGCTATGCGGCGAGGCGGCCGCGATCTGTACCGCCTATGACGATTACGGCAAGGCCCTTCGTGGCGCCATGTCGTCGGGCCATGAGAGCGTCATCGAGCACGCTGCATTCACGTTTCGCATCGAGAGCGTTTCCCGTGCCCTGCTGGCGCAGATCACGCGCCACCGGCTGGCATCCTTCAGCGTGGAGTCTCAGCGATATGTGCCGATGGACGAAATGCCGGTCGTCGTGCCGCCGTCCATCACGGAAAACGAAATGGTGCTGAAAACGTACAACGGCCTGATGGATCAGATCAAAATGTTCTACAAGGCGGCTGTGGCGCTGGGCATCCCGCCGGAGGATGCGCGGTATATCACGCCCCAGGCGGCGGAGACAAAAATCATCGTCACGATGAACGCGCGCGAGCTGCTGCACTTCTTCGAATTGTGCTGCTGCAATCGCGCCCAGTGGGAAATACGGGCGCTTGCGGACGCAATGCTCGTATTGTGCCGTGAGGCCGCGCCAGAGCTCTTCAGGCGGGCTGGGTGCGCTTGTATGAAGAATCTGCCGTGCCCGGAGGGAAAACGCTCCTGCGGGCATCCTAGAGCCTCACACAAGGGAGGATAAAAATGGACAAGGACGAATTTAGAAACAACGAGCACTATCCTGATCCGACCGCATACAACGGCGTAAAGCGCACGGATCGTGACAGGCTCGGACATCGGATCAGACGCGGCGAAATCTATTACATAGATGGCGCACAGACAGCATTCTCACAGAGTGCAGGACGTCCGGCGATCATCGTATCAAACAATGCTGCCAACATTTTCAGCAACGAAGTGTTGATCGTATGGCTGACGAGAAACCTGAAAAAGCCGCTTCCGACGCATGTCATTGTGCAGACAGATTGTCAGTGTACGGCGCTGTGCGAGCACATCGAAACCGTGCGCAAGGATCGCATTGGGAAATATGTGGGCAGGCTGACGCAGCGTGAGACGGACGCAGTTGACGAGGCGCTGCTCGTATCCATTGGATTGGGTCGCAAGGAGGTGGCGGAATGAGAGCAAAGGATTTTCTCCGGCAGGTGTACAAGCTCGACAGAATGGTCGAGAACAAACTTGCCGAGAAGCGCCAGTGGCAGGAGATCGCAGCGGGAGCCACGCCGCAGACCACTGGCGAGCGGGTGCAATCCTCCGGTAATCCACAGCGCATGGCAGATGCGATCAGCCGATACATAGATATCGAGCAGGAAATTGACGAGTGCATTGATAAGCTGGTTGACACAAAGCGTGAAGTCATCGGCGTGATCGAGCAGCTCAATGCTACGGAATATGACGTCCTGCACAAGATGTACATTCAGGGCTATTCTTTGCAGGAAGTCGCCGACATGAAGGGCCGCTCGTATTCGTGGATGACGAGCACACACGGGCGGGCGCTGCAAAATGTGCAGCGGATCATCGATAAGCGCAAAGGTTTGTGACTTTTCTGTATGCGCTGTGACTTTTCTGTTGAAAGTTGTATGACATGTGACTTCAAATCCGTGATAATATTATTCTATCGAAAAAGGCGAAAGCGCCTTGAAAGCCCGTGGCGATTGCTGCGGGCTATTTTGTAACTTTTTTTCGGGCAGCGCGCACAGCTCCTGCGATGTGATGCGGTGGCATGACGCGCACATCGTCAACAGAAATCCTTCCTTTCCATGGTCGCAACTGGCGGTCATATAAGGCGCTGGCGGGACTGCCTTTTCATATTGCTTGAAAGGTGGTGTTGCAGAATGGCGAAAATGACGGCAAAACAGCAGCGCTTTTGCGACGAGTATCTGATCGACCTGAATGCGACACAGGCCGCAATTCGGGCGGGTTATTCAAAGAAAACCGCTTATGCAATCGGAAATGAAAACTTGATGAAACCTGAACTGAAAAAGTACATCGAAAAGAGGATGGAAGAAAAGGAATCTGAACTGATTGCAGATCAGAACGAAGTCCTGAAGTATTTGACTGCTGTGATGCGGGGTCAGACACAGGCCGAAGTTGTGGTTGTTGAAGGAACGGGCGAAGGATGTTCCGAAGCACGAACAATGCAGAAGGCCCCAGACGAAAAAGAACGGCTGAAGGCGGCTGAACTTCTGGGCAAGCGCTATGGCCTTTATACTGACCGTGTTGAACAGGAAGTTGACATGGAACTGAACATCACGGTTGACTATGGTGATGACGATGAAGGCTAAAAAGATTAGATTTATGCGGCCTGAAGTGGAATGCACACTTGAAAGGCCGATTCTGGGACGGTTGCTGTTCCCCTTTTTCGTTGTTGCATTCTGTTGGACTGTCAGAAAGTATTTCATCAGAAAAATCAGTATTACGCTTTCCGGCAAAACACTTGAATCTTTTTGGTTGGTGATCTTGCCAAAGTTCAGGACGGTTGATGCCGAATGAACATTACAGTCAAGGCAAACCCAGGGTTCAAGGAAGTCAACCGAAGTAAAAAGCGCTATATTGTGATGAAAGGTTCAGCCGGATCGGGAAAGAGCGTTGACACGGCGCAGAACTATGTTTTGCGGCTGATGAATGACCCCGGCAGAAACCTTGTTGCAATGCGGAAGTCGGACATCACAAACCGCGACAGCACCTTTGCCGAACTGACCGGCGCGATTTACCGCATGTTCGGCGACGCGGCGGAGCGCTACTGGAAGATCACGCAGAATCCTCTTTCGATCACCTGCCGCCACAACGGCAACAAGATCATCTTCCGAGGGATGAACGACGACAAGCAGCGCGAGAAGCTGAAGTCGATCACGTTCCAGCGCGGAAAGCTGACCGACGTGTGGCTGGAAGAAGCGACGGAGTTCACGCAGGCGGATGTGGAAATCATCGACGACCGTCTGCGCGGCGAGCTGCCGGACGGGCAGTTTTATCAAATCAGGATGACCTTCAATCCGGTGTCCGCAAACCACTGGATCAAGAAGGTCTTTTTCGATATTCCGGACAAAAACGTACTCACCCACCACTCGACCTACCAGATGAACCGATTCGTGGACGACGCTTACAGGGCGCGCATGGAGCGGCGCAGGCTGGTTGATCCGGAAGGCTATCAGATATACGGCCTCGGCGAATGGGGCGAAATCGGCGGCCTGATCCTTCACAACTGGGAGGTCAGGGAGATTTCGCAGAACCTGAACGACTACGACGACATCGCTCTGGGCATGGACTTCGGCTTCAACCATGCGACGGCTATTCTGCTGCTTGGCGTGAGGGACGACAATATCTATGTGCTGGACGAGGTGTATGAGTTCGAGAAGGACACGAACGAAATCATACAGCTTGCCATCGGGAAGGCGCTGCCGATGAACCGTATAATGTGGTGCGACAGCGCGGAGCCCGACCGAATCATGATGCTGAACAAAGCGGGCTTCAGGCGAGCCGTTGGCGTAAACAAGGGCGGCTCTGCCGGATCAGTGAAGGCGCAGATCGACTGGCTGAAGCAGCGCAGCATTTTCGTCCATCCGCATTGCGTGAATACCATCAAGGAAATGCAGCAGTGGAAATGGAAAAAGGACGAGCGCACGGGCGAATACCTGGACGAGCCGGTGCCGATCATGGATGACGCCATGGCCGCACTGCGGTACGGCGTGGAGGGCTGGCGGAAGATGCAGACAAATATCAGAGCCGTGAGGAGGATATAGCATGTGCGGACACATATGGAGAGAGCTTAACGACGTGCGCGTGTGCCTGCGCTGCGGCATAACCGTGAGCAGGATCGACGGCGCGGTCGTATTCGATAGGAAGCTGGCAAATATCAGGAACAGGAAGGGCATGAAAGCAAATGAGAAGTAAAGCAGAGAAATATCCGGATTTCACGGCTGAAATTGCGGAAATTGCGCAAAACGGCATTTCAGATCGGCTGCTGAACCGGATCATTGAGAAGCATGCCAGGAATGCCACATACAACAAGGACTTGATTGCGCGCTATGAGGCGCTGTCGGACAGCGTGCCGATATTCCTGCGTCAGCCAAGGTTTGAGGATGATGACGAGGCCAAGAAGGAGATCATCAACCACAAGATCAACAATGACTTTTTTTCCGAGATCGTGGACTTCAAGACCGGATATTTCGCCGGAAACCCTATCGCCTATTCCTATGCGGACACGCGGGAAGCGGCTGAGGATACCAGCGAAACGGGAGACGGCACGGCGGAAATGGAAGCAGCCCGCGACGAAGCCAGCAAGCGCCTGACGGATTTCGTATATCGCTCCAACATGTTCGACGTGGACATGGAATGCACGAAGTACGCGTCCATCTGCGGCTATTCCGGACGGCTGTTTTATATTGATCCGTTCGGCGACGAGCGCGTGATGGTGGTGCCGCCGAATGAGGCGATCATCCTCTCGGAGACAAAGGACATCACGCAGCCGACATACGGCGTGCGCTATTACAGTGTGACGGATATAAACGACGTGGAAACCGTGAAGGCCGAGTTTTACGACAATAATATGGTCACCTATGCGGAGGGCTTTCCCGGCGCGCTGCACATCGTCAAACAGGAGCAGAACCTTTTCGGCTGCTGCCCGTTGCAGGGCATCCCGAATAACAGCGAGATGCAGGGCGACGCGGAAAAGGTCATGGCGCTGATCGATGCCTATGATCGGGCGTTGTCTGACACCAACAATGAGGTGGACTCGTTCGCAAACGCCTACATGGTATACGAAAACGTCAGCATGACCGACGATGAGATACACAAAGCCCAGGCGAGCGGAGCGATACAGTTCTTTTCTCCCGATGGGAAAGGCAAGGTCTATTTCCTGACGAAGGAAATCAACGACGGATTCATCGAACATCATCTCGACCGGCTGGAAGAGAATATCTACCGCTTCTCAAAAACGCCGAATCTGTCGGATGAATCGTTTGGCACGGCCAGCGGTGTGGCGCTCAAGTTCAAGCTGACGTCGCTTGAGACCAAGTGTGGCATGTTCGAGGCCAAGCACATCAGCGCGAGCAACTACATGTTCCATCTGCTGGCGGGCGTGTGGGCGAAGAAAGGCGTCAAAATCGACCCCTTACAGTGCACGACGAGCTATAAGCGGAACTTCCCGCTCGACATCCTCAGCGAGGCTCAGGCGACGCAGGCGCTGATTGCGGCGGGCTTCCCGAAACGCGCGGCATACGAGGTGGCGCTCTCCTGCGTGGACGACGTTGAGGCCGTCATGCAGGAAATTGAGCGCGAAAAGGATGACATTCCGAGCCTGACGGAAACACTGCCGGACGAAACGGAAGATAGAGACGACAAAGGAAGAGAAAATTGATGGTATTACAGATCAACAAGCTACCGAATGATATTTTGATCGGACGTCAGACGGAAAACGGCGTAAACGAGATTGAAATTGATGTACACGAATGGCTTGAACACTGGCCCGGAATGAACATCAGCATCATGCACACGCGGCCCGGCGAGACATACGCCTACCCTGCGGCGACACACATGAATGGAAGTTGCATCGTCTGGGAGATCAGCAATGCCGACACGGCCATTCACGGACTCGGTACAGTTGAGATCATGGGCATCCTTGACGGAAAAAAGAAGCTGTCGCGGATCGTACAAACGCACATCAGCAAAACCACAACGGCGACCTCATCGGACATTCCTGATGCGGCGAAGCCATGGGTTGACGATGTTCTTGATGCGGCGCATCGCGCGGAAGAAGCGGCCAACGAGATTAAAGGCATGGATGTTGAGGTGCAGACGCTCGAACCGGGCACGCAAGCCACGGCGGAGTGGGACAGCGGGCTGCTTAAACTCGGCATTCCTGCCGGACAAAACGGTGATGCGAACGTCAGCATTGCGTCCAGAAAGACTGCGGGCGTCGTGATCGTTGGTGATAACATGAAAATAGATGATAACGGTGTTCTTTCGGTCGACACCGCAGACACGGCGGAACAGGACAACACACGTCCGATAACGTCCGCGGCGGTGCATACGGAAATTGGGAACATCGAAATACTGCTTAGTACGATTTGAGGAGTGACAGCATGAGCATAGCAACAGAACTGACCAGAATCCAGAAAGACAGAAACACGATCCGCACAAAGCTCGTTGAGCTGGGCATGGCAACCGGCACGGCAAATCTGGACGCTCTCGCGACCGCCATTGAGGGAATCATCAATCAAGGCGCGGTTTCAGTAAATGTGAAGGAGGGCGAAACATACACCATCCCTAAGGGCTATCACAACGGCTCCGGCACAGTCTCCGGCGTATCTGGCGGCGGCAATTACAGCTTGCAGAGCAAGAGCGCTACGCCCACGAAGAAGCAGCAGAACGTCACGCCTGATGCGGGTTATTATGGTATGTCTGACGTTACTATCGCGGCAATCCCGGACGCTTATCAGGACGTTTCCAGCACAACGGCAGCAGCGGGAGACGTGCTGACCGGCAAGGTGTATGTGCTGGCAGACGGCACGATTACGACCGGTACGATGCTCAATAACGGCACGGTCAGCAAGACTCTGGACGCGACCACGATCAGCTACACAATACCAAAGGGCTATCACAGCGGAACGGGAACGGTGACGATCACGCTGGAGACGAAAACCATCACGCCCACGAAGTCCGCGCAGGAGATCACGCCCACCTCCGGAAAGGTGCTGAGCAAGGTCACGGTCAATCCGATCCCTGACAAATACATCGACACCTCCGATGCGGATGCGGTCGCGGCAAATATTCTCGTGGACAAGACCGCCTACGTGGGCGGCGCGAAAGTGACCGGCACGATGGCGAACAGCGGCGATACGAGCGGCACCATTGACGGCCTGACAACCACGAGCAAGAGCATTCCCGCGGGTTACACATCCGGCGGCACGGTGAGCCTGACGGACGATATTGAAACCGCGCTTGCGGCGATTTAAGGAGGGGCGCTTATGAGCATACAGACGCAGATTGACCGCCTGGCAAGCGCGAAAGCGGCAATCAAGACGGCAATTGAAGGCAAGGGCGTGACTGTGCCTGACGCTACTATGCTTGACGGGTTTGCATCGCTGATTGATGGGATTGAGGCTGGTGGGGGCGGGAACTTCGATTTCTCTACACTAAATGGTGCTACCGCGGCAGTTTCTGGAACATTCACTCCCGCGTCTGATTTAAGCTATTTATGGGTAAACGCGGACTTTTCAGCAGTCCGCACTCTCCCGAGATTGGTCATAGTATCGCCATTGACTGCCTCGAATTCTAGTTCGGCGCTGTCCTTATATGTTTGGCTTAACACGTCATCAAACCCGTTTGCCGAACCTACGGATGGAAGGGCAATCTACTTGCGCAAATATGGCACAGGTGCGGCTGCAAGCTGTACTGCTGACAGCCTGATGAATTACAACACCGCGTATTCATTTTTAAGTCACCCTGGAAATAACAGGTTTTTCGACATGATTCAGATACTTGACAATAGACTCGTTTGCCAATGCGCAGAAGCAAGTGCGGGATCAGTAAAGTTTCTTGGCGGAATAACGTATTCTTATTTAGTAGTAGGGGGCTAATGCTATGAGGTATTCGAAGATTGTGATTGACGGCTATATTGCAGGGTTGGGGACGCATGAATGCTGTTCGAATATGGATGGAGATATAACAGAAGCCGAATACAACAGCATTATGTCGGTCATCCAGAACCGCCCGCAAGCAGACGGCAAGGGATACCGCCTGAAAACCGATCTGACATGGGAAGAATACGACCTGCCGCCTGAGCCGGAGCCGTCTGACGAGGACGAGCTTTCCGATGCTGAAGCGCTGAATATCCTGCTGGGAGGAGCGAACGAATGACCAGAGGCAAGGCAAAACAATTGCGGGCGCTGATCGAAACGCTCGCTATCACGCTTGACGACAAAACCGCGCTTACGGGTGTGGAACTGTTCCCCGCATGGGCAGCAGATACCGCCTATGCCGCGGGCAACCGTGTGCGGCATGACGGCACGCTCTACAAGGTTTTGCAGGATCACACTTCGCAGGCGGACTGGACGCCGGATGCGGCTCCATCGCTGTTTGCAAAGGTGCTGATTCCTGACCCGGACGTTATCCCCGAATGGGAGCAGCCGGGCAGCACCAATCCATACAGCAAGGGTGACAAGGTGATGCATAACGGCAAAACGTGGGTTTCCAGCATCGACGGCAACGTGTGGGAGCCGGGCGTGTATGGGTGGAACGAGGCATAAATAGCGAGGGGAAATACGTGTGCAGACAATGCTACGCAAACGTGCTGATGCTCAGACTGACCATGCAGCTCAAATAAGCTACATTTTAGGAGGGATGCGACGTGGCTCAGACGAAAAGCCTTGAATACTATCTCGCCCAGGCGCGCCGTATTTCTGAACACCGTGAGGCCGGAGCCGAGAAGGAAATCCGGAAGCTGTATAAGGAAATGCTGAAGGATTTGCAGCAGTTTGTTTCGGATGTCTATATGCAATACTCCAAGAACGACACGCTGACATACGCCATGCTTCAGGAAGCCGGATATAATGCGCGCTTCCTCGAAGAGATCGAACAGCGCCTGAATATCTCGACGCCGAAAGCCGCCCAGAAGGTGCAGACGCTTGTCGAGGAAACATATAAGCTGGCATACGACGGCATGGTGGACGGCGTTGTAAGGGCTTCAGGCGGCGTTGACGCGGCTTTTGCAGAGAGTGTAGCAATCACCCCGGAGCAGATCAAGCGGGCCGTGGAAAACCCCGTGAGCGGCCTCACATTGAAAGATACGCTTGAGAAGCATCGCAAGGACATCATCTACAGCATCAAGCAGACGGTGGGCGTGGGCCTTATGAACGGCGAACGCTATACAACGATGGCGCGCAGGATCGCCGAGCAGGTGGACGGCGACTACAAGAAGGCGATCAGAATTGCCCGGACGGAAACGCATCGAGTGCGGGAAGGTGGAAACACTGACGCCGCTCAGAGCGTTGACAAGGAACTGCAAAACGGCACGACCGGAATGCGCATGTGCAAGACATGGCGAACCATGAAGGACGAACGTGTCCGCCCGCAGCGCCGCAGGAGAGGCAAAAAGGGCTGGTCGACTAAGATGGGCAGAGGAGCGAACCACATGATCCTTGACGGGCAGACCGTACTTGCCGACGAGGATTTTGACCTGCAAGATGGCAACACGGCACCGGCGCCCGGAAGCAGCGGCGTGGCTGGACATGACATCAACTGCCGGTGTTATGTGTCGTATGAGATGATGACCGGCGCGGAGTTCTTCGCCAAGACCGGAAAACACTTTCCGGGCACGAAGGGTATTGAAAATTCTAAAAATGGTGGTACAATAGAACCGAAGTTGAGCAAGGCGTGCCAGAACATTGTAGACACGCTGAAGCAGCAGGGCGTGGAATACATTAAGGTCGAAAAGCACGCCAAGTCGCTGACGGAAAGCGAGATTATCTCCGCGCTGGCTGGCGGAGACTACACAAGCGGCTCATGCTCATCTGTGGGCATCGCTTACATCGGGCAAAAGCGCGGCTTGAATGTGCTTGACTTCCGCGGTGGAAAGAGCATGGACTACTTCTCAAAAAAGACAGCGAAGGTGAATATGTTCAAGGCGCTGGGAGCCACACCCATCGAGGAAAGCAGCGCAAAGAGTAACCTGACCAACGGCAAGCGCGTCCTTGCGCAGATGGTCAAGGGGAAAGAATACTACCTGTCCGTGGGCAGACATGCTGCCATTGT
>ERZ1034925.99-NODE-99-length-48624-cov-34.299450_pt1 | contig 48624 bp, 11 predicted proteins | sample MGYA00520687_ERZ1034925 | MGnify/ENA primary metagenome ERZ1034925 (study PRJEB33766, sample SAMN09781758) | gut metagenome | biome: gut microbiome | host: Homo sapiens | place: Madagascar | study: EMG produced TPA metagenomics assembly of the PRJNA485056 data set... | reverse complement strand
TAAATAGACTTATGGGCAGATAACGTATGTTTTATAAACGATTATTAGTTATAATTTTAATATTTTGTATTTGTAATATGAGTGTTTGTTTCGCTTTTGAGTTAAATTCTGATACTTTTTATGATTTTAGTGATGAAGCACAACAAGCATTTACTAGGAAAGAAAATATTGTAATTATTCCGGAAAAAGTACCAATAAATTTACGATTAAATTCAAAATTGAGTTCAGATTCTGTAAATTCATCAGAAAAAGTAACTGTTCAATTAAGCAAGGATTGGAATTATAAAAGGAAATTAATTGCTCCAGAAGGTAGTATTGTTATTGGACAAATTTATATAGTTAAAAAGCCTGATAATTTTGAGCAAGATGGAAAAATTGGAATAAATTTTTATGAAATACAACGACCTGATGGTTCTACAATTGTTATAAAAACTAAATCATTAGAATTTAAAGTTGCTAGAAACCGTTGGAAAAATGTGTTATCTTCATTCGGTGCAATTTTGATGAGCACTCCTATGATAATTGCTACGGGTGGCATAGGAGCAATTTATCTTGCCTCAATGTTATGTACAGGTTCATTAGTAGAAATGAGTGGACGAAAAGGACAAAATGTTGAAATTGCATCTGGTACAGAATTTAGAATTCAAACAAGTGAAACATTTGAAGTTGATGCTTATCAATATAATTAAATTGTAGAAAAATTTTTCTAAAATTATCGTAAAATTTTTCTTTTTTAAAAGTTGAAAACTCTTGCCCTATCATGCTAAAGGATAATTTGTCAACCAAAAATTATCGAAAATTTTACCAAAATTCATTAAATTTGCTTTATTAAGTTTGTAAACTTTATCATGCTCCAATAAATCCAAAGGGCATGCTCAATTGTAAAATTTTTTAAGTTTTTCTTTACTTGAAAACGTATCTCTGTCGGCTTATTATAAAAACACATTGAAGGGAGTGATGGCTACTAGACTAAGGGAGTTAGTTAGATATAATCAGAGGAGATTACCGGATAGTTTTAAAAAAATTAAAAAATAAACAACTATACAAATTAAAAAAACATAACATAAATTAAATAGTAGTACTTATAACTTGTCTTTTGACAAGTTTTTTTTTATCATAAATTTAATGGAAGAATTAGAGTCTAAAAAAATTATAGGACTTATGTCCGGTACATCTTGTGATTCAATAGATGCTGGCTATTGTATTGTGAATCCTGATTTGTCATGTACACTTGTTGACGGTATAAACTACGAGTATCCACAGGTTATTCGTGAAAAAATATTTCGTGCATTTTCTCAAAAGATTACTTTAGAAGAATTATGTGAACTTAATTTTGAAATCGGCGAATGTTTTGCAAATGCATCTAATGTTTTGATAAAAAAACATGGAAAACCTGATTTGATTTCTTCACATGGGCAAACGGTTTTTCATTATCCGTTTGATAAAAAAGAGGCAGGTTTATCTTTAAAAAGTACACTTCAAATAGGTGAAAGTTCTGTTATAGCCGCAAAAACGGATTGTGTTACAATTTCTAATTTTCGAGAAGAAGATATTGCACATGGTGGTCAAGGTGCACCATTAGTTTGTTTTGCTGATAAACAATGGTTTCATAATGCTTGTGTTCAAAATATTGGTGGTATATCAAATGTAACAGTTGTTTCTGATGATTGTTTGCCGTATGGTTTTGATACTGGTTGTGGAAATATAATGATTGATTATTGTATGAAAAAATTCTTCAACAAATCTTATGACAAAGATGGAGAAGTCGCATCATCAGGCTCAATTTGTGATACTTGGTTGCAATGCTTGTTGGAAGATGAATATTATTTTTTAGAACCACCTAAAACAACCGGTCGAGAATATTTTTCACCTAAATATATTGAAAATATTCTTAAAATCGCACCATCTGATAAAACAGATATTATTGCAACATTAACAGCACTGACTGCTAAAACTATCGCACTTGCTTATGAAAGATTTGTTTATCCGTCAGCACATATCAAAGATGTAATTATTGGTGGTGGTGGAGCATATAACAAATTTATGATGAAGATGTTACGTCGTTATCTTCCTCAAAGAGTTGAATTAAAAACTCATGAAGATTTTGGTATTTCTAATAACTTTAAAGAAGTAATGGCATTTGCATTATTGGGTTATTGTACTTTTTATAAAATTCCAAATAATGTTCCATCGTGTACTGGTGCTGAAAAATCTGTTGTAATGGGTAAAATAACATATCCTATTTAGATGTTAGCACCATCATCTGATTTTAGTTTTTCTAGTGCATTTCTAGCCCCTGCAGTTTCCTTGGAATATTGCACAACAAAATTGATTGATTGAACATCTCTAGCAATGGCTTCTTTTAATAGTGCTATATCTGTTAATGATAATCTTGAAATAATATCATCTTCATTTTTTGAATTGAATCTTTTTAAAAGTTTTTGTGATTTTTCATCAAATCCACCAAGTCCATTTTTATATGCATTCCATTTGTGAAAGTAATGAATGATATTATATATATCAAGTTCATCATCGTTTAATATAAACATTGCATCTGTTTTGAATTTGAATTTTTTAGTTGTTAATAAGTTTAGAATTAATGCTTTGAACCCTTTTCTTTCGCCAATAAATCCCTCTTCTTCTTTTAATAGTTTGAAGATTTTTGTACCATATTTGATGAAATAAACATTTGTTTTGTGTTCTTGAATAAATTTTAAAATTTCTTGTGGGTTATTATTGCAACGTTTTAAAACGGCTTTTACTTCGTTATTTAGTTTTTCTGTGTTGGCTTCGTTTGCTTCTTTTTTTAAGTCAATAGTACAGCCTTTTACATTTGAATTAGGCTTGTAACCCATTCTTTTAATAAGACGTTTTTGCAAGAATTTTCCTTGCAAAGAAAGTAGTATGAATGAAATATTTTTTACAAATCTAGCAATACGGTTAAACATAATTTATATGATAGCATATTTTGGCTTAAACTTAATACATTATTAGAACGAAAAAGACTTTTACAAAAGTAAAAGTCTTTCGTTTTTATTTGCTGTTAATTATAATACTAACTTAATTCAAGTAATGATTTTACTGATTTTGCGTTTTCACGAACTTCTTCAATAGAGTTCATATTGATTGTATCATCAAGAATTTTAATTGCTTCGCTTTTGTCTTCAAGAGAAAGAATTTCATTAACCGTACTCATTGCTACAACTGGACTAAGGTCGTTAATACCTTTACCTTGATTGATGATAACAACTTTTAGTGAATCGTGAACATTTTTTCTTACCAATGCTTTTGAAGTCATTTCTCGAACTTCGTTGTCTGGAGAATTTGTTCCTAATTCTTCCAGAATTTCGATAGATTCCATGTCTTCATGTGTTTCTAAAGCATTAATAATTTTTTCGATTTTTTTATTCATTATGCAACTGCCTTTCCTGCTTCATTCATTTCTTTAGCCTTGATTTCTGCATTTTCTGCTAGCCATGTTGCTTTAAGGTCTTTTACAGAGGCTTTGTTGTTAATGTGTCGCATGCTTAATATTTTTACATTTTCTTTATTGTCTTCTGCAACTTTGTTCCAATCAAACATTTGTGCAATTCTGCTGTGCATATTTTTACCCATTTCTGTAATTGAGTTTTTAGCAGATTTCATTGCTTCTACACCGTGTGCAACTGTTTCTTTTACGTTGTTTGCAAAATTGATAATAGGTTGTGTTAATTTTGTTTTGAAGTTAGAAACGGCCCCAACTACAGCACTTGAAACCATTTTCATCTTGCTTGGTTTTGCTTCAACAGGTTTTATTGATTGGAATACATCTGCGAATGGTAGAACACTTCCGGTAAATGATTTTCCTTTAAAACTATTATGTTCAAATGGATTTGTTGATGTTGTCTTTTTTAAACTTAATGCACCAAATTGTGCACCCATAATTGCTTTAATTCCCATTATTGTTATAATCCTTTCCTAGCGTATATTTTTATAGGTAAATCTACATTTTAAGGATAACATCTAAATAAAAAATCAAATCATACATATAGAGGAAATGAGGGAGTTTTGTGTAATGTTCTAATTTGATTATAAATTTAATTTGTTTAATTTTTATTAAAAATAAGATATTATTGGGTTTTGGCATAATATGTTAACTTATGTAACAAAAATAACAAAAGCTGAAATTAGATAAAGTTTATATACTTTATATATACGTAAGCGATGAGCAAACAATAAATAAACGAGAGGACGAGAGAAAAAATGTCAGTATTAAATACATACGACATAAATGCCAAAGCAAACGAAATATCTGAAGAGTTAAAAAAGATTGACGATTCAGGTGACAAATCAGCGATATTGTTTGAAGAAATGCGAATAATGGCAATGAACAATATGCAGCGATTTAACTTAGGTTTAAAAAAATAACTTAACTTAACTCAACTTAATTCCCACTAACTTAGTTTAGCGTCTGATTTTACTCAGTCGCTTTTTTTTTGCTTATAATTTATTTGAATTTATTTGTTACTTGTTAAATTACGTCACTGCGAGAAGTGAATGAAATGAACGACGAAGCAGTCCAGTATATGCAACCTTGCGTGGTGAGTTGGAAAATTCAAGAGATATGGCTCTTGGTACAGTTTCAATGGTGTTGTTGACGCTGAGATAAAGTGAGATAGTAAAATTAAATTCATTATTTATTGTTTTGCAAGTATGCTCAACTTACATTTTGTTAGGCAGAGTTATAATATATTGGTAATTAATAATATGAAAAATATAATCGACAAATGTTATTAAGCAACAAAAAAGGACGAAACTTATGTTTCGCCCTTTTGTATATAATAAACGTATATTATACGTTTAACAACTTTTTAGATTGTTCAAGTTGTAGAGTTCTTGTTGTAATGTCACAAACAGAACTTGGTCCGAAATATTGGATTGCTCCTGGGAATAAGTATCTGTCGTTCATTGCCCAATCTTCTCTGTTTTCTTCTAGTTGTTTGAATACAGGACCGTCAAGTTCAACTAATGCCTTTTTAATTACAGGTTTCATTTCACCGTGACGTCTTTCCATATTCATCATCATTGTTAATGGAACACCACCGGCAATCCATTCAGAAGCAGGTGCTGTTAAATTTCTAACTGATGATAGGTAGCCTGTTAAACCAAAACTAATCAATGCGAATGCATTAAAACCTAATGAATAACAGTAGTCTGCATCAAAGTTTGAAGGGAATGCACAACGTCCTTCATAACCGAAGAAATGTGATTGTGCTGAGAATTTACCAGAGTATTTTCCTTCAGCTTTTAATGCTTTTAATTTTTCTTCAATCATAGAGATTAATAATTTTTCAGTTTCGATTTTTGAAACTTGAACATTACCGTGAGGATCTCTATCCATTAATAATTGAGATTTAATCAATGTTGGTAATGATGAGAATACTTTAGCATTTTCGCTAGATAATGTATTTTCGATGATTGAGAATTTTTCTGATTGTGATGCTGATGTGTATTTAGCATCTTTTTCTAATGAACTCATGATATCGTTCAAGTTAGCAATCATAGCACCCATTTCAGGAATAAATTCGATTAGACCTTCAGGGATTACTGCGATACCAAAGTTTTTATGATTTTCAGAACGTTTTACAATGATGTCTGTCATGTAATCAATGATTGATGATAATGACATTTTCTTTGATTCAACTTCTTCTGAAATCAAAGTGATGTTTGGTTGAGTTTGCAAAGCCGCTTCCAATGCTACGTGAGAAGCACTTCTACCCATAATTTTGATAAAGTGCCAATATTTCTTAGCAGAGTTAGCATCTCTTTGAATGTTACCAATAAGTTCACCATAAGTTTTTGTTGCTGTATCGAAACCAAATGAAATTTCGATTTGTTCGTTTTTAAGGTCACCATCAATAGTTTTTGGACAACCGATAACTTGGATATCTGCATTGTTTGCAACAAACCATTCTGCTAATAATGCTGCGTTTGTGTTTGAATCATCACCACCGATGATAACAACTGCAGAAATGTTTAATTTTTTACATACAGCAAGTGATTTTTCAAATTGTTCTTCTGTTTCTAATTTTGTTCTACCAGAACCGATAATATCGAAACCACCAGTGTTTCTGTAAGCATCAATGAATTTGTCGTCAAATTCAACATATTCCCCTTCAATGATACCACTTGGACCACCTAAGAAACCATATAATTTGTTAGATGGGTTTGCTTGTTTAAGTGCATCATATAAACCAGCGATAACGTTGTGTCCACCAGGTGCTTGTCCGCCTGATAGGATAACACCAACATTTCTTTGTTCTACAGATTTTGAATCTGAAGAAGTTTTGAATGTTACGGTTGGTTTTCCGTATGTATTTTTAAATAATTCTTTGATTTCAGCCTGATTAGCTACTGATTCTGTGGCAGAACCTTCATTAATTGCTAATTTGTTTATACCTTCTGATAATGATGAAGGTAATTTAGGTTGATATTTTAATCTTTCAACTTGTAATGGTGATAAATTTGTCATTTTCGCCTTCCTTTTTATTTCTACTGGTGGGCATTTCCCACATCACAAGTACATTATACTATTAACATGAAAAATGCAAAATTATTTTTATACTTATTGTTATTATTTCGAATATCTTATTTTCTTAACAACAGTTTACTATTTACTTGTTATTAAACTATGTTTGTAATATCATACTGCATGGTTACACTGGTCGATAGGCTTGCCCTAGTCTTAACATAAGATGGAGCAGTATAACCCGTAGTACAATACATTTAATATAAGGAGAAATGCTATGGCAGTAGCATCATTAGTAGAATTATTAGAAGCAGGTGTTCACTTCGGACATCAAACAAGACATTGGAATCCAAAAATGAGACCATATATCTATGGTGCAAGAAATGGTATCTATGTTTTAGATTTAAGAAAAACTACAGATTTGTTGGATAAAGCATACGAAGTTGTTAGAGATTTCGCTGCAAAGAACAAGAACGTTTTATTCGTTGGTACTAAAAAACAAGCATCTGAAGTAGTTGCTGAAGAAGCAAAAAGAGTTGGTGCATATTACATCAATAGAAGATGGTTAGGTGGTATGCTTACTAACTTTGATACAATCAGAGCAAGAGTTAACAAACTTAGAGAATTAGAAGGCTTTATTGCTAGTGGACATGTTGAAAAATTACCTAAAAAAGAACAAGCCCAATTGAATAGACAATTAGCAAAATTAAGCAAAACATTAGGTGGTATCAAAGACATGAGAGGTCTTCCTGATGTTATATTCGTTGTTGACCAAAAGAAAGAAGCAATTGCTATTGCTGAAGCAAACAAATTAAATATTCCTGTTATTTGTTTAGCAGATACAGATGCTAACCCAGATAACATTGATTATGTTATTGCTGGTAATGACGATGCTATTCGTTCAGTAAAATTAATTACTTCTAAATTGGCTGATGCTGTTCTTGAAGGTAAAGAATTAAGAGCCGCTAAAGCAAATGAAACTAAGAAAATTGAATCTATCAAACCTGAAGATGCAGGTGTTAAAGCTGAAGAAACAGCTAACGTATAGTTATGACTTTTAAGAACGCAAGGGCATTATTATTCTGCCTACTTGCGTTCTTTTAAATATTATAAAGAAGGAGAAACCTAAATGAATATTACAGCTACAATGGTTAAAGAACTTCGTGACAAGACTGGTGCTGGCATGATGGCTGCTAAGAAGGCTCTTGTTGAAGTTGATGGTGATATGGAAAAAGCAATGGAAGTACTTCGTCAAAAAGGTATTGCATCTGCTGAAAAGAAAATGGGTAGAATTGCTGCTGAAGGTAGAGTTGCATCTTATGTTGATGAAACTTGTGGTGCTATGATTGAACTTAACTGTGAAACAGACTTTGTTGCTAAGAACGCAGAATTTATAGAATTGGCAAATGGTCTTGCTGAAATGGTTGCGAAATCAAATCCAACTGATGTTGCTGCTTTAGAAGCATTGAATTGTCCAAAATGTGGTAAACCAATTTCAGAAGTATTAAAAGAAAAAATTGCTTCAATTGGTGAAAAAATTACTATCAGAAGATTTGTTCGTTACGAAGGTAATGTTGCGACATATATTCACAATGGCAAAATCGGTGTTTTATTAGAAACATCTGCTAAGAATGAAGAAATTTCTAAAGATATTTGTTTACACATTGCATCTTCTGCTCCAGAATTCGTTTCAAGAAACGAAATTCCTGCTTCTGTTATTGAAGATGAAAAGAGAATTGAAATGGGTAAAGAAGATTTAGCAAAGAAACCTGAACAAATCAGAGCAAAAATTGTTGAAGGTCGTGTTAATAAATTGATGGCTCAAAAATGTTTATTAGAACAACCATTTGTTAAAAACCCAGAAGAAACAATTGAACAATTAGTTTCTGGTAAATTAGAAGTTGTTAAGTTTGATAGATTTGTTCTTGGTGAAGGTCTTGAAAAACGTAGTGATAACTTTGCTGAAGAAGTTATGGGACAATTAAACGGTTAATATAATATATATTAATATAGTAAAAAAAGAACGGGTATAATTCATGCTCGTTCTTTTTGTTTGTTTGAAATTTACGTTAAAAAAAGTTAACAAATACTTATCATGATAGCAATTAATATTTTGTACGTATATTTATATTAGCAAGTGTAATTGTGTTTTCAAAATCTAATGGAGATAAAAATGCCAGAAATTGTTGGAGAACCTATATTTCAGTATTTTAATAATCCTCAAAGTGTAAATATTGCAAACAAAACTTTTAAAAATGTTGCGTGGTGTGATACTCGCAATTATATGCAAGATGATAAGATGCATTCTGTTAGTTTTTTGACAACTGATAAAGCAAAATATTCTGTTTATGAAACAGGTGGACAGGTATCAAAAGTATTTAAAACTTATAATAAACCTGTAGAACGTAAGTTCGGTGACAGAGTATTTAGTAATATTGTATCATCAATGATTGATGAAAATGGTGTAAAGACGTATGAAAATATTAATCGAGGTTATACAATAACTAAAATTTCTGTCGATAAGGCGGGGAAAGTTTTAAATATAAATGAGCCGTTTGAAATCAGGCTATTTAATAAATTGAAGAAATTTATAGGAAAAATTGCTAAATAAATATAATTATTAAAGCCCTTGTCAAAAAGACAAAGGCTTTTTGGTTTACACAATGTTAAATTGTTGATATTTTTTTTTAAATATGTATAATGTATGTGAATGGTGTTACAAGAGAGAGTATGTAGAAAGGATATTATTCTATGAAAAATCAATTAAAAGTTTTATCAGTTGCTGCATTAGCTTTAGGTTTAGGTTTTGGTATCAGCATGTCTGCTACTACAGCGGCTCCTGGTTCTTCAATTGCAGTTGTTGATGTTGCTCAAGTTATCAATAACAATAGCCAAGTAAAAGCATTAAAAGAAAAACAAGAAAAGAAATCAGAAGCTTTAAAAAGTTGGGTTGAATCAGCTAGAGCAGATGTTGAAAAACAAACAACAGATGCTGCTAAAGAATCTTTAACTCAAAAATATAATAAAGAATTACAAGCAAAAGTTGATACTCAAAGAAAAGAATTATATGCTGAATCAACAAAAATTGATGCTAAAATTGGTTCTGCTATCGCTAAGAAAGCACAAGCAGATGGATATTCTTTAGTATTAGTTAAAGGTGCTGTACTTTACGGTGGTTCTGATATTACTGAAGATATCAAAAAAGTTACTAAGTAGTTTTTTATACTTAATAATTTAAAGAAGAACGGATTATATCCGTTCTTCTTTTTTTATGAGTTGATTTGAAAATAAATATAGAATAATTTATAAAATAATAGTCGTGCAGAACTTGTTTCAGTATCTCTTCCGTATTGGATTCCGAAATTCTCTTGAATTATTGTTTCACTTACCTCTCATAAAACAATACTTAATTGTTTTATTCGGCAGAGTGCAGTCGCTCATTTTATTTGCTCTGCAAATATTATTCGCTATGCTCCGTGCTACTTCGAGTTTCGGACTGCGTCCTCACACCCTCTCACAAAACAATACTCAATTGTTTTGTTCGGCAGAGTACAAAATTCGCAAGTTCGGAAAGACTTTGTACTGGATTGCCACAAATTTACATTAATGTCTTGGATTCTTCTTAGGTTATGCTTGATAATAAATATAGATTAAATAATTATAAAAAAAATAATTCTCAAATATTATAAAAATTTTAAAAAAATAATTCTTGAGAGTGATAACAACATAAAAAAAAATTGTTAATATATTAATGTAAGTTAGTTACAACTGGGTGTTAATTCGAGATTGCAAAAACGATTACGTTATTTTGACTTGAGGAGTGGCTGGCTTACACTTTTTTATATATAAATATTGTATTATTTTGTTACAATGCTTAATATATGTTACATGTCGGAAATAGACTAATTGATTGACTTTTGGAAAATACTCTAAATCAAATAGTTTATTTTTTTTTATGCAAAATTTGAATAAAAATCGGTGTTACTCTTTAATGACGTGATATAGACACAGTTTTTTAAATTTTGTGGTTTTTATCAGGGTTGAAATTGATTTGACAATACTATATAATATCATTATAGAGTATAGTACAAGAGTTTTGAGGACTAAATTTAATTTATCTTATGTATAAGAACATGTTTCATTCGGGACGCCGTTTGTAAACATGCTCATAAGGTCTGTTGATTTTATGCAGGATAGTATGAAAATAAACAAACTGGGTACCTTTGTAAAATATTTAATACTATTTTTATTCTTTATCAGCACAGGAATGGGTGCTGAAACTTTTGCTGCAGACAGATGGGTTAATGAAAATAAAACTGATGCTATCACTGGTATAACCGATTCTATATATAATGCCGTTTCTGCTAAGGGTGGTGCTATATATTATGATAATGGTGGTGATATTGGTATTATTTCTGGAACTTATACTGGCAATAAGGCTCAATCAACAGGTTCTGGAAATTATGCTTTGGGTGGTGCAATTTACTCTAAAGGTAATATAACTATCAATGCTGATAGTGGAGCAACTACTATATTCTCAAATAATTTTACTGTTTCTGGCGCTGGAAAATCTGAACAAAATGCTATTTTCATGGATACATCTGCTGGTGCGGTTACTCTTACTCTTAATTCTCATGGAACTATACAAATCGATGATACAATTGATGGTGGTAGAATTACAAATACTACTACAAATAGAACGGATAGAGGTAACAGATATAATTTAGTTCTTACTGGCGATGATAATGGTGTTATTAAATTAAACAATACTGTTTATGCTGCTGAGATGACATTAGATGTAGTTACTCTTTATTTGAAATCTGATGCATTGAGTTCTAATACTACAAAATTAACAGCAAATTCTGGTGCAATTAATTTTGTAGATAATACTCCAACTTATAATACTATAAGATATTTAGTATCATCTGAGAATGTTAAATATTATTTTGATGTTGATGCTGCTAATAAAAATATAGATAGAATTACTACTGATAGTTCTTCATCTGGTATAGTTACTATTGGTGGATTTAATTTTATATCAGATGTTACTGAAAATACGGCTCAAACATTTACAAAAGTTTTAGATAATACGAATATGGTTTTAGCAATTGCTCAAGAAGCTGCTGTTAAAAAAGATACTCAAGAAAAACCTAATATTAAATTTAGTGATAAATGGACACAATCTGGTGCTGAAGCGATTAAAGGCACTTTAGGTTGGGACGTAAAAATATATAAAAATTATGTTTTTGATACAAATCCTTTAAAAACACTAAATACAACAGATTATGGTTCAGATAGAACATATACATTTGATGGAACAGCACAAACTTATGTTGCAGATAGTTCTTTTGGTGTTACTGATCCTAATTCAAATTTGACTATTAGCGGTTATGCTGATGGTACAAGCAAAATTGATGCGAATAGAAATCAACTATTCACGATGAATGATAATGCTACTAATATTGGAGTTTCCAAAGTAGAATTTACAAATGGTTATTCTACAACAAATGGTGCAATTTTCAATAACAATGCTGGTAGTTTGACTATATCAAATTCTAAATTTACTTCTAATAGTGCAGTAAATGCAGGTGCTATATATAATGCTGGTACTTTGGAAGTAAATAATTCTACATTTAGTGGTAATATGGCAACAACTTCTGCAGGTGCTATATATAATGAGGGCACTGCAGTAATTACTAATACTATATTTAATAATAATAGTGCTATAAATGGTGGTGCTATATATAATACTGGTTCATTAAATATTTCTGGTTCAACTTTTGAAACAGCAAATGACACTATATATAATAATGGGGTTGGAGCAGTACTTACCATTGATGGTACATCTCCAACTGTGTTAAAGTCTGCTATTACTGGTACGGGTACATTAAATCTTGATGCACAATTAGACTTGTATGGAACTATTGATAAAACTCAAGTTATGACTATAAGTCAAACAGGTGCATTAGTTTTATATAATGCTACAAATCCTTTTGTATTTGACGCAGATAATAGTACTTGGTTAGGTGCAATTAATCTTGCAGTATCTGGTGCAAGTTTAGAATTTAATTCAGGCTCATTTAATATAGTAGGTACTTTGTTAGGTGCAACCGGTTCTAAATTTAAAAATACTGGTTCTGATATTACAATTAAAAATTCTGCTAATGTCGGTAATTTTAATGGTTCTTATGAACAAACAGGTGGTTCATTATCAGTTGCACTTGGAACAAACTTGTTCAAAGGTGAAAAGAATATTAACGGTGGTAGTTTAAATGTTGATGTAGATAGTTTAACGTTATCCAATATTAATATGGGTTCAAATACTTCTGCTAATATTAATACTACTCAAGGTGGTACTGTTGATAATTCAATTTTTAATTTTGTCGGAACAAATTCTATCGTGACATTTGGTACAACAGGTCAAAGTACAATTAATCCTACTTATACACTTGGTAACGTTGCTGGTAATTATGCTGATTCAAATACAATTAAGTTTACTAATTCAGTAGTTAAATTTGGAAATACAAATTATACTAATAATAAATATGCATTTGAAAATACTGTTATTGATTTAGCTGATGGAAAATTAAATTCTTATGTTTTTGAAAATTTAGTTGCAACAAATTCAGAATTGAAATTAGATATTGATTTCGTAAATCAAACAAATGATAAACTTACTATCAATTCAGGTTCTGGTACTATTAATTTGAAAGATATTACAGTGACTGGTGTTGCAAGCGGTTCAGATCCAATCAATTTTACACTTCTTGATGGTAATGCATTATCATCAATTAAATTAACAATTGATGCTTCTATTTTAAATAAAACATATAGTACTAATATTGGTGAAATTGTTTATACAGATTCAGAAATCGGTTCAAGAAAATTCGAAGCATATAAAGATGCATTAGATAGAGTAATCGGTGTTACTCTTGTTATTGGCGATAAGATGGATCCATTGGCTGCGATTAATCAGGCTGTATCAGCAAAACCACGTTATTTCTTATTTAAAAATGATGGCGAAACTTATAATATCACTAGTGACTTAGGTGAAACAGGTTCTGGTGCTTTATATATTAATATGAAAGGTACTGATACTCATCAAAATACTGTTATTAGTGGTGGTGATGCTACCAGATATTCAATGTTTAGATTGAAAAGTAATGCTGCTACTATCAATGCATATAATGTGACATTCAAAAATGCTGCTATCAATGCTGAAGGTAATGAAGCATCTGTATTTGATATTGGTTCAGGTAATTTAGTTCTTCAAAATGTTATATTTGAAGATAATGCTGGATATGCAATCTTTAATGGTAGTGGTGTCGTTAAATTGACAAATGTTGAATTCAAGAGGGCATCTGGTGGTAATTCTAATGCTATTTATAATGCTAATCAATTAATTTTTGAAAATGGTAAAACTGTTATTGATACAGCATTAACAAATATTCAAGGTGCATCTGTTGAATTTAATGGTGCATCTAATTTGGGTTCAGAACTTGGTTTAAATGGTAGTATTATCAATGATGGTATTATTGCATTTAATAATGGCATGTCTATCAAGGGTATTATTACAAACAAGCAAAATGGTATTGTTAGATTCAATTCACCTTCTACCATCAAGGGTAATATTACTAATGCTGGTACAATGAACTTCTCAAAAGTTACTATTGATAATACTCGTATTAACAATACTGGTACGATTACATTTGGTTCACAAGGTGATACAAATACTATTCAAAATGGTGCTGTGTTACAAAATGGTGATGTAACTGGTACTGGTAGTATTTCTGTACAAGGTACTTTGACATTAAATCAAGCAGAAATTAGGAATGATTCTGGTTCCTTTGATTTGTCAGGTGTATTGAATGGTGTTGGTGGAACATCTTCTATATATATTGCTAAAGGTTCAACTTTTAATATTTTATCTAATGGTAAAATTACTGATGCAAATAATTATTTGAGATGGATTATAAATTCTGATAGTACATTAAATATTGCAAGTGGTGGTACAAGTTCATTAACACTTGGTGCTAATGATACTTGGGAAGGTAATATCAACTTAAGAAACTCAAGTTCGTTTACTTTAGATTCTACTTATGGTAATGGTGCTGGTTTAACAATGCTTGCAAATTATGTAACGGCAGAAGATACAACATCAACATTTATTAATGATGGTGCAATAATTGATATTCAAGGTGATAACTCAGCATTTCAAGGTATATATAAACAAATCGGTGGTTCTTTAACAACTACATCAGCAGATTTGTTTGGTGGTATAAAAAGAATTAATACTGATGGGGTGTCTGCAAAGCCTGCAACAATTACAATTACTGATAATGGTGCATTTACATTCTCTAATGTTTATTTAGGTAATTATGCAACATTAACATCAACAGCCTTAGAAGGTTCTATTCAAACTGGTGTATTCTATTTTTCTGGAAATAATTCAACAGCAATATTTCAATCTGCTAATACTGCAAATCCTGCTAATTTTAGTTTGTTCCCTATTACTTGGAATAACTCTTCAATTTCATCAAACACAATTTGGTTTAAAAATGCAAACTTATCTTTAGAAAAATTAGATACTGATGCTTATTATACTTATTCAGGTCCAAAGTATGCACTTCAAAATACAACAATTGATATGCAAGATGATGTATTGAATACTTATACATTTGATTATTTGTATGCATCAAAAGATGGAAATTCAGCTATTCCAATCAAAATTGATTTAGACGTTACATTAGCAAAAGCAGATAATATTATTATTAATAATGGTGCGGGTATTATATCTTCTGATAATACTACAAATGTTGTTGGTGGTATTTTACGTATCACAGATATTATGTTCTCAAATGTTATTAGTACTCCTAATGAAAGAGCAGTACAAATTTTGCGTGTTCCATATATCAATGGTAGAAATGCTGAAGATTTATTTAAGTTAGAAGTTGATAAAGATGCTGTAAACAAAAATACAACAATGAAACATGATGTAAAATGGAATGACATTTTATCAGATGGTTTTAAATACCGTGTTGGATATGAAACAAAAAGTTCTTATACTTATTGGTATTTTTACTATTCATTTACTAATTACAGTGATTTGTTAGCAGCATTAAATACTTATGATTTTAATGATAGTGAAGCAAAATATTTTAGATTTGACAAAGATTATGCCACTGAAACTTATACAATGAGTAAGGGTTTGGGTAAAACATTTACAGGTGAATTAACTATTAACCCAACTACTAATGCTGATGGTTCTTTAGCACAATACAATGATAGAACTAAAAATATAATTGATGCTGCCGGTTATTCAATGTTTGAATTAGTGGATAGTTATGTAGATGACAATAAGAAAACTATTAATATCGGTAAAGTTGATTTAACTATTAGAAATGTAACTATTCAAAATGCTAAGACAACATCTATTGGTGGTTCTGTCGTTAGTATGGATAATACTAGTGGTAGTTCATTAGTTTTAGAAAATGTATTAGTTAAATCATCAAAAGTTGAAGGTTTATCTTCTGCTCTTGGTGGTGCCGTTTATGTTAATAATGGTAATGCCTCTATTCTTAACTCAGAATTTCAAAGCAATTATGTAAATACGAATGCTGGTCAAGCATTAGGTGGTGCATTATATTTATCTGAAACTGGTAATTTAACCCTTGTTAATACATCATTTAAGAATAATTATGCGACTTCTAACACAAAAGTAGCATTAGGTGGTGCAATTTTTACAAGAAAAAATCTTACTATTGAAGCAAATAAAGGTAATACTGTAACCTTCTCTGGTAACTATATTAGTGGTATTAACACAAGTAATGTTCAGGTTAAGAATGCTATTTTTGTTGCGTGTACTTCAAAAGAAACAACTTCTAATCCTACGTTGACATTATATGCTCCTAACAATGGTGTTATTCAATTCGACCATAACTCAATTGAAGGTGGATTTTTGAATTCGGATTCTAACATTACTCAGTCGGCTGATTATCAATTTAATTTGGTATTAGATGGTGTTGGCGGAACTATTGCGTTATCAGATTTAGTTTCAGCAGATGTTACTTCTAATGCTGATAATATTTCATTAAGTTTTAATGAAGCAAACTTGACGTATTCTAATGTAAATATAACTACAGCAGGAAGTTCTATTGTATTCGATCAAGCAAAAATAAAGAATGCAAAATCAACTAGAACGGCAGTTGCAGTAAGTGGTTCATCTATGCAAGTTAATGCAACTACTTTTGATAGTAATGCTGGTGGTGCATTAAAAGTATATAATGGTTCAGCATTAGTATTTTCAGGGAAAAATGTATTTAGTAAAAACTCTATTACATCAAATGGTTCTGTTAGTGGTGCAGGTTTGAATGTTGTTAATTCTGCCATTACGACTGATGCTTCACCTTTGGTTGCAGAATTTACTGATAACTATTTAAGTTCAACATCTGGTTATGCTGCTGGTGGTGCTATATACTTTAGTGGTTTAACATCTGATACCGTTACTATTTCTGGTTCATTTAAAAATAACTATGCAAAAACTACTTCTGCTACGATGTTAGCATTAGGTGGTGCTATTTATACAAATTCTGATATAGTTATTCAATCAGATGGTGCTTCATCTTCTACTGAAAATGTTGAATTTAGTGGAAACTATACTGAAGATGCAGTAAATGGAAAAGTTTATAATGCTATATTTGTTGCAAATGGTGCAACATTAGGACTTAATGTTCAAAACTCAGGTTCTATTACATTTAAAGATACTATTGATGGTGGTACTGTTGATAACTCCTTATCAAGTGTTTCTTATGATGCTAAATATGATATGAATATCACTGGTGACTCTACTGATAATGTTGTTAATTTGTATAACGTAGTTAAGAATGCTGCAATTACAGTTGATAATGTTACATTAAATATAAATGGTTCAAAAACAAATAACTCTCAATTAGCAGATAATTATACAGATATATTTAATACTGCAAATAAAAATGCTTATTCTACTTTAAAAGTTAATAGTGGTGTTTTAAATCTTAATTCAGTAACTGTTAATAATGCCGCAAATGTATTGAATATTGATACTGGTGCTGCTGAACTTAATGTTGTTGATTCAAAAATTAGTATGGCAGATGGTAAAGCAGGTCAAATACTTAACTTAGGTGTTTTGAATTCTGATTCAAACTCTATTTATTCAATTGATTTTAAATTTGATGCAACTGGTGCTACATTTGATAAAATGAATGTTGGTCAAACTTCAACTGGTTCAGTTACACTTGATGTTGCTTGGGATGTTCTTTCTCCTGATAGTGTTGTATCTGGTATTTATGAAGTAATTTCTGAATCAAATATTAAATTAAAATTACAAAAAGAAAAAGCATGGGAATATAAGGTTTCCGCTGATGGTATTGTTTATTATGATACATATTTAGGTAAAAAGACTGCTCAAATTAATAAAAATGCCATAGAAATTGTTGATACAAAATTGGATACTTTGGCACAAGTTACTATTTTTGATACAGGTGTTGAAGGAAATGAAAGATACTTTAAGTTCACAACAAATGAACCTGTTGAAGAATATGTATTATATAGCAATTTGTATGATGCTACTGTAAATAAATATCCAGCAAGTGGTACATTATATATTCAAGGTTTTGCAGATAAAGATGATTCTATAAATGGTTTATATACCGCAGATGACGGTACAACAACAAATTATGCAATGTTCTTAATGAGAGGTAATGACAATATTACAATTGATATTAGTAATATTACTATTAAGAATGTTGGTACTTATGTTGATACAAATTCATCTGTTGCATATTTAGATAATGCTTCTGCAAAGTTGAATTTGACTAATGTTCAATTTACTGACAACTTTGGTTATGCTATTTCTAATAAAAGTGGTTTAGTAAATATGACAAATGTTGTGTTTAATGCCGCAACTACTCCACAAGCAACAACGGCAGCATTTAATGAAATTAATAATGCTGCAAATTCTGTGGATAAAGATGGTGCTGTTACTGGTGGTATAGTAATTTCTGGTACAAATAAATTTAATACTAAGATTACTAACTCTGGTTTGATTAAAACATCTGGTTCAAATGCATTTAGTGCTGATATCGCAAACACTGGTGTTATCCAAATGGGTGGTGAAAATACATTCCAAGGTACGGTTGATAAGAGTATATCTATTTATAATGGTAGAAGTGGCTCAGCATCAAGTGGTACTTTAGATATATTATCAAATGCGACATTGAATCTTAAAAACTTTGCAACTATTGCAGAAGACCAAATCTTAAAATTAGAAACTGATAGTATGCTTAATGTTGCTGGTGGTACATTGAATCTTGATGATAAAGATACTTGGTTAGGTACTGTTAATCTTGCTGATGCAGATTCAGTATTGAATTATAAAGGTATTGCTAATAATACTTTTGTTGATGAATCAACATTTACTCGTGGTATTTTGACTGCAACTCAAGGTACAATTACATTAGATGGTAACAGTACATTGTATATTACATCTGCAGACCAACTTGCTGATGTTGTGTTGCTAAATATTAATGCTGGTTCTACATTGTATATTGCAAATCACCCGTCAACAGTTTCTCAAATTACTTTATCTGCGAACGAAGATGTTTGGGAAGGTGATATTGTTCTTAATAATTCATATTTAACATTATCATCTGAGAATTTCACTCAACCTGGTGGAGCAACTGGTGATCCAGTTGAATTTATATTTGGTAGAGCAGGTATGTTGTCAACTGTTGAAGGTGATACAACTTCAACATTTAGAAACTCTGGTGTAAATATTTCTATTAAAGATAAACAATCTGCATTTAAAGGTACTTATATTCAAGATAATAATGGTTCTATCGAAGTCACTTCTTCTGGTTCGTTCTTTAGTCCAGAGTCAAAGAAAATGATTAACAGTGGTACTGCGAAAGTTACTCGTTCAGGTAAAGTTGATTTTTCTAATGTTTATTTAGGTAATGATACAACATTTACATTATCTTCTACCGGTGGTGATATTGAGTCTTCATTATTAAACTTTACTGGTAGTAATGCTTCTGCTGTTTTCGTTTTTTATTCAGGTGCTACAGCAGATGATTATTATACTTTGTATAATGTATATAATAGTAAAACAAATAGTATTACAATTGGTAATGCTACTCCAAATAGTAAAGAAACAATCGTTCGTTTAGGTTTTGATAATGATAAAGATGGTTATAACTTTACTGGTAATACAAAATATCAATTCGTTAACTCAACAGTTGATTTAACTGCTGATAAAGACCATAATGATGGATTTAATATTTATCAATTCTCAACTATTGATATAGGTGATAATGTTAAATTTAAAATAGATTTGGATTTATCTACTGATGATGTAAATAAAACTTCTGATAAATTCCAAATCGAAAATGAACCTGTTAATGCCGGTGCAACTCAGTTTATTACTCTTGATATAAACTTTATTCAAACACCATCAGCAACTTCTGGTGTTACAAGTAAAATTATTCAAATTATTACTGGTGCATCTGCTAGTTTCTATGAATTAGAATTAGATCCTAATGTTACAACATCATGGACTTATGAAGATTATAAAACTACTGGTAAAGTAGATTGGAACAGTTTTGTCGGTACTAAGAGTATTGCTCTTTATACAAAAGATAATAATAATGACTCACTTATTTTGGTTTGTGACCAAAGTGATACATTAAAAGCTATTAATACATTTAAAAATTCTACTGATAGATATTTTAATTTTACTGGCGAAAATCAGACATATACATTGTTAGACGATACTGGTATTACAGAATCTGGAACAATGAATGTTGTTGGTACTGATAGAGAAACAAATATTATTGATGCTACAAATACAGCATTTAATGTTATTGATCCAAATACTCATTTGATTGTTGAAACAATTACAAAGAGTTTCTCAATGTTCCAAGTTACCAATGCGGGTACTATATTAAATGTTAGCGATTTAACAATTAAAAATGCAGTATTAGGTGATGGTACAGTTGGTGGTTCATCTGATATGGCATCTGTATTTTATATTGAAAGTCAAGATGCAGTAGTTACTTTAAATAACGTTACATTGACTAATAATGAAGGAGATGCAATTTATAACGCAGGTACATTGAATATGTCAGGTGTTATAATGACTGCTGCTGCAACTGTTGATAATGCAAATAGTATTAATAATGCTGGTACAATTAAAGTTTCAGGTACAGGAAATAAATTCTATACAGGTATTACAAATACAAGTAATATTACATTAGAAGATGGTGCGAATATGTTACTTGGTAGTGGTGCAGAATTTAATAATGCTGCTACTAATTCTGTATTTAATGTTAATGGTAATTTGTCAATTAGTGCTAATGCTAAATATATTGCATCTGCTGGTGTAACAAATGTAGTTGGTTCAATTTCTGGCGAAAATATGGGCTCATTTGGTGATATAGAAATTGTTAAGGGTGCTGTATTTAATCTGAATGGTGTGAATGCTTCTATTGCCGAAGGTATAGGAATTGCTATTTATGGTACATTGAATGTTAGAAATAATTTTGTCGTAAATCCAGATGATTCAATATGTTATGGTTTAATTTTATCTGATAATGATGTTTTAGAAAATGATGGTGTTGATAAGTCTGGTACTATTAGTATTCAGCAAAATGGTGTTGTTTCGCTTCGTAGAGGTTTTAATGGTGGCGAAACATATACAATTGCAAAAGGAGAAATTTCTGGTGATGTTACCGCTAGACTTTATAATGGTGTTTCAGGTGTTGATAATAAAGGATTAGAGATAACTATTGATTCTGATGAATCTGTGTATAATGGTATTTATACTCAGTATGGTTCTCAATCTAGTTTAATTGTTACTGAAAATGGTTCTATTTTTTCAGGTGCAAAATATATAGAAGAAGGTTCAACATTACAAGTTACTCAAGATACTATAAATTATAATGGTGTACATTTAGGTACAAGTGCTAATTACACTCATTATTCAACTACGGATAATGGTGGAACTATTAACGATAACTTGTTAGAATTTACATCAGCAGGTGCAACTGCAACGTTTTCGACAGATCCAAATAATCAAACACTTACATCTACTAAGTATATCTTAACTCCAATCAAACCAAGCACATCAAGAAACAATGCTGTTAACACTTTGATTATTGAAAATGCTAATTTAACATTGTTGGGTAATAATTTCTCTGCTAATGATATGGGTAGTTATGTAGCATATAAATTTAATCAATCTGAAATTGATTTATCATCTCCTGCTGATGCAGTTGACGTTACATTAACTGATTATATTTTCTCTAATTTAACTCTTACAGATTCTCAATTTAAGATTGATATTGATTTAGCAACATTAACCGCTGATACAATTACTATTGCTTCTGGTGGTTATGCTAGTGGTGAAGTTATTCTTTCTGATATCAATTTTGCAAATGTGTCTGAATATGCAGAGGGTATTGTTCAAATTATTAAAAATGGTAATAGTAATTTCTATTTGAATATTGATAGTATTCTTGCTGATACAACTGGAAAATATAAATGGGAATACAAAATTGATGATGTAACTAAGACTGTATATAATGATTCATATTTAGGTAGAAAAGATATCGGTTTAACAACTGTAAATTCAAATAATGATAGTATTAAGATTACTAATGAACAACAAGATACATTGGCAGGAATTAACCAATATCAGTCAGCTGCTGATACAAGATATTTCTTATTTAGAGGTGATTCAAGTCAAACATATAAATTGATTGATAATTCAGGTGAAACTGCTGCTGGTTTGTTTGTTATTAAAGGTCGTGATACTGCTGCTAGTGGATATGTTGATGTTATTGATGCTGGTAAATATGGCGATGACGGTCAAGGTGAAACAATATTAGTTGGTAATTATTCATTATTTGATGTAATTAATGAAACTGAATTAACTATTCAAAATGTTATTATCAAAAATGCTGGTTTAATCGCAAATACAAATGCATCTGTTCTTCACATTAACAATGATAAAGCAATCGTTAACTTGAAAACTGTTACATTAGTTGATAACAAAGCATACGCAATATATAACGATGCTGGTGTGTTGAATATTGAAGATGTTTCTGTTCTTACAGGTTCTGATAATAATGCTATTATGAACAAAGCATCAATTTTGACTTCAGGTAATAACGTTTTTGAAACATTGATTGAAAACGGTACTTCTGGCGGTGCTGAAACTCCAACATTTGAAACAACTGGTTCAAACACATTCAAGAGTACATTTACTAACTATGGTACTTTGACTCTTGGTGGTACAAATGATAATTTTGTAAATATTGCGGGTACTGGTGAAGTTACATTCGCTGGTACTGCTACAATTACTGGAACTTATGCTAAATCATTAGTAACAACAATTGCTGATACTGGTAAAGTTACTATTTCAGGTGAAAATGCAATATTTAATCTTGATGTAGATACTAATGACTCTTGGGCTACTACTGGTATTGTTGTTTTAGATGGCGGTACTTTAAATTATGATGGTTTAGATTCAAATGGTTCATTCTCATCAACTGCTAATGGTGGTTATTTGAATATTAACTCAGGTAAATTTACTGTATCAAGTGATACTGCTACGAATGATTTGAATGATGCAGTTATTGTTACTTTAAAAGATAATGTAACGTTTGCACTAGGTGGTGTTGAACGTGTAAACTTAGATTCAAATGATACTGTTTACTCTACTGTAATGTATACTTTGGTTGGAAATGCTAGTCTTAATCTAGCAGGTATTACATTTATTGATGGTGCTACTCAAAGCACAGATGTATTAAATTTGAATATAGATAAACAAATGACAGGTGAGGCTGATACAGTATTTATAAATAGTGGTGTTGATATTAATGTTAATGCTGATTTGTCATCATTTGAAGGTTTATATCGTCAAACAGCAGATAAAACATTGACTGTAAGTGCTAATGGTACTGTATTTGCTGGTAGAAAAGATATTCAAGCAGGTAGGGTTGAAATTACAACTGGTGATACTGGTATTGGATATTCTAAATTTATATTAGGTAATGATGTCGTATTTAATAGTTATGCTACTGGTGAAGATGCAGGTATTATTTCATCTGATGTAATTAACTTTAGTGGTGAAAATGCTGTTGCAACATTTAAGAAAGATGCTAATGTCGAAGATTTTGATTATATAAAATACGAATTGGCTTCTAATATTACTAATGTTGGAAAAAATAATACTGTTGCATTTGAAAATGGTTTGATTACTTTAACTAATACTCAAGCTTTACCAGATGATCCAGTTAAAACTTATGATTATTCAGGTTCAACAATATATAGTTTTAAAAATTCATATATAAATTTAACAGAAAGTGATGCTTGGCCAGGTGCTGCATTAGAAAATCCATTGGCTGGAACGGGTGATATTTATAAATTCTCTAATATTCAATTAGATAATACAAAATTTGCTATAGATATTGACTGTGCTAAACGTATATATGACACAATTTATGTTTTATCTGACCAAGCAAGTGGTACAGTCTATATTGATGCTATTAATTGGATAACAGAACCAGTTATTAATGATGGTCAAAATACTCCTGGAATGTTGCAAGTATTACATTCTGCAACTAATAATGTTCAGTTAGCATTGACAAAAGATTATACTTGGGAATTTACTATTGATAATAAATATTTAACACCAGATGGTAATGTAGAGGTTACTTATGATAACTATGTTGGTGGTAAAACATTAGCAATTGGTACTTCACAAACTACTAATGACTCTATTACGTTTAACTATTCAAAAAAAGATTTATTGAAAGAAGTGAATAATTATTTAGTTGCTGATGTGACTAACAATACAAGGACTTTTACTTTTAATGCTGAAAATCAAGTTTATACAATGATTGATAATTCTGGTGAAACTTCAACAGGTCAATTTACAATTTCAGGTGTTGCAGTTACTCCTGATGTTGGTTCTTTGCCAATTATTGAAGCCGCAGGTAAATATTCATTATTTAATATGTGTAATGTTACCACTATGGTTGTTGAAAATTTAATTATTCAAAATGCTGTAATTAGTACAGAACCATCTTTACCATCTGATAATCTAGCAACAAATGCATCTGTATTTGATGTTAATAATGCTGGTGTTGATTTGACATTGACTAATGTTACATTGAAAAACAATGCTGGTAATGCATTGTACAACGTTGGTAAAGTTACAATGTCTGATGTTTCTTTCTTGGCAACGGGTGGTAATGTTACTAACAATACAATTACTAATGCTGGTGGTACTATTTCTGCTAGTGGAACAAATGTATTTAGAACAAATATTTATAACTTAGCAAGTTCAAAAATGTTCTTAGATGGTACAAATACTGTTTCAGGTGCTATAAATAACTCTGGTATATTCGCAGTTAATGGGGCTACTCCTGCTGCAGGTGCAACAGTTGGTACTGTAATTTCTGGTTTGATTGAAAACAATGGCGAAATGTATTTTGCTGGTACATCAACTATAACAGGTATTATAAATAATTCCTTAGAAATTACTACTGGTTCATTACCTGGTGAAATGGGTGTTGTTGCAGGTAATACAGCAATTACATTTAATTCAACAATCAATAATGCCGGAACAATTACTATCGGTGGCGATGATATATTGAATGCAGAAATTACATCATATAATGGTGTATTTGGCTCAATTATTATTAATAAAAGTTTAGCAGTTGCTGCTGCTGGTTTGATTGGTAAAGATAATATTATTAATATTGATGCAAATGGTACTTTGAACATTGATATGGGTACTGTATATGTAGATTCTACTGATACATTAGCAGGAACAATTGTTCTTGGCTCGACTGATCCTGATGTGTCTGATGATACAAGTTCGTTGTATTATTATGGTCTAGGTGGTGCTAGTGCTCCTAAACCTATTATTACTGCAAATTCAGGTAACTTCTATTTAGAAGATGGTGCTTTGAAATTAGATGAAAAAGATACTTTAGCAGATGCAGTTAATTTCGTATTAAATAAAGGTAGTTTAGAAATTAAAGGACTTAACACTCCTGTATTGTTATCATCAGGTGATAAATGGTCACAAGATGTTTCAATCAGATTAGTTGGTTCTGGTATTACATTAGATACTGGATTGAATGAAAATTCTGTAATGATTTTATCTAACAAAAATCAATTAACATCTACTGATGATACTGCAAGTTTAATAAATAATGGTGTTGAACTTCAAATAACTGCTGATAATAGTAAATTTAATGGTAGTTATACTCAAGAAAAAATTGATGGTTCTACATCAAAAACACCATCTTTAAAAGTTTCTACAACAGGTGTTGTTTTTAGTGGTACTAAAACCATTAATTCTGGTTCTGTGAATATCGAAAATGAAGGTATGATTTCATATACAGATTTTAAACTTGCTGGTAAAGTTGATGATAAAGTAACATTCGCTAATTACTCTGCTGGTGGTATTATTGATACAAGTGTTATTGAATTTACTGGTGAAAGTGCAACTGCTACTTTTGGTAAATTAGCATCATTAGCCGATAATGCTGAATATACTCTTGGTGATATAACAGCAACTGCAAATAACAGAATTATTTTTGAAAATTCTAATGTTGCAGTTACTATTACAGATTTATCTAAAATTAGTGAATATGTATTTAAGGATTCTGTTGTAAATTTACAAGAAGATATTGCAGATGTTAAATATAACAATTATCAATTTAATAGGCTTACAAATAACAATTCATCATATAAGATTGATGTAGATTTAACTGGATTTGTTGCTCCAGATCCGACAGGAAATGGTAATGCTACTGCTCCTGCTACAGGTGTTGCTGATACCATTACTATTGCTGATGACATAAATTCTGCTGGTGCTGTAGTTTTATCAAATATTAATTTTATGAATATGTTAGATCAATTTGCTGAAAGTAAAGTTCAAATCTTAACTAATTCTACAAATAAGGTATATTTAGAATTATCAGAAGAAGTTGCTAATACTACTTGGAATTTCTCTGTCGATAGTCATGCTACTGGTAGTCTAGTTTCAGTTAATTATGATGATTTTATTGGTGTTAAGGCAATTCGTGCTACTAAATTCAATAAGGATTCAAAATCTGTAGATAGTATTGAAATTTATAATAAAACAACAAGTGATGTTCTTCGTTCAATTAATATGTATGCGGCTGGAGTTGACATTACAAGAGAATTTATAATGGATAATCCTAATGGTGGTGCATTATATACAATGAAAAATAATGCAGGTGTTACAGCAGAAGGTATATTTAATATTGTTGGAACTGCAGATGCCGCTGGTGCTGGTGCTCAAACAAATGTTATTGATGGTACAAGTGCTTATTCATTATTCTTAATTACAAATAAAGTAAGTATGGCTGTAAGCAATGTTTCATTTAAAAATATTGCAAATAAAGCAGATGATGGTTCTGTTATGAATGCATCAGCATTTGATATTGAAAATGCTGAATCTGTTATAAATATGGAAAATGTTGAATTTGTTGCGAATGCAGGTAATGCAATTTACAACAAAGGTACTGTGAGAATGACTAATGTTGTGGTTGCTAAAGGTAGTGCAACTATTGCAAATAGTATTTATAACGATAATATAATGATTTTAAATGGTACTAATGAATTTAGTAGTGAATTTACTAACGATGCTAATGGTAAATTGACTATGTATGGTATTAATACTTTTGGCAGTACATTTACAAATAAAGGCATTGTTAATATTATTGCAGAGGCATCTGCTAATCCTGTTGTTGCTCCTGCAGATATTGTAAATATATTCTCAACATTAAATAACGAAGGACAAATTTTAACTTCTGTAGGAAGTTCTACATTTACTGGTAATATTATAAATACTGGTTTAATATCATTAGGTGCTAATGATATTATTTCTGCGAATGTATCTGGTACTGGTGAATTGAAGATACATTCCGAATCAATTGATCCTGATAATGCATATATAACAACATTAACAAGTAAAGGTGTTATTGAAAATGATATTAAATTAACTATAGAAGATACTGGTGTATTGGCAATTACCGGTGGTACTGTTAATATTGATGGTGACGACTCTTGGGTTGGTACTATTACAATGGAAACTCCTGATGCTGGTACAAAACCTTCTACATTGAATATTACAGGAATTACTACAAATGGTGCTATAAATGCGACGGAAGGTAATATCAATATTATTTCTGGTAATTTGACTATTACTGATACAGATACTGTTGAACCTGCAGTTAATGTTGATATTCAATCAGCAGGTCAATTTACACTTGAAGGTACTACATCATTTGAACTTCAAGCAGGTGATGCTTGGTCTGGTACTGTAAATCTTTTAGATAATTCAACATTTGCAACTGCACAAGATTTGGTACAAAATGGAACGTTAACATTAGGTCTTGATGATAGATTGATTGGTGCAGTTGGAACAACTTATACAAATAAAGGTTTAGCATTAGTAATTACTGGTCGTCAAACTAACTTCTTAGGTACTTATGAACAAGAAACAGGTAGTTTGACAGTATATGCTAACGGTTATAATGGATTTAATGGTGCTTCATTTGCTGGTATCAAGAATATTACAGCAGGTTCTGCTACTATTTATAGTAATGCGGATATTGATTATGATAGTTATAAATTAGGTTCAAATGCTCAATTTACAAATTATTCTACTGGTGGTACTATCAATTCTGATGTTGTTAATTTCCAAGATGCGGCTACTGGTGCTATTGCTACATTTGATTCTGTTAATCCTGATGAACGTGCAAATTATAATTTGTCTGCATTTACTGCAACAGGTGCAAACACAATTGCATTCAAAAATTCAGTAGTAAAATTAAATGACACAGATTATTCTGATGCTACAACATACAAATTAGGTTCTAATACTGTATTAGATGTTCAAGATAGTAAATATACATCTTATAATTTTGGTATTTTAGATACTTCATTAGATGGTATAACTTCAAAAATTGAATACCCAGCATATAATGTTGATATTGATTTTACAACAGTTATAGATGATCCTAATGCTACTCCTCCTACAGCACCTATTGCTGATACATTTACATTAGGTAAAGGTTCAAAAGGTGTACTTACTATTTCTAATATCAATATGGTTAATTTTGATATGGACGTTACTCTTGGTCTTGTACAAATTATTAAAGGCGAAGGTGTTGGTGTTGATGGTGTATCATTAGCATTGGCTGATAATCTTGCTAATACAACTTGGGGTAAAGAAATTGCTGATTGTTATGTAACTGGCAAAGGTTATCAAGTATATTCTGATACATACATTGGTACAAAAGGTATTCAAGTTGCTAAATATGATAATAATTCAACAGTAAATGATAGTATTGAAATTTATATCAAAAATCAAGATGATGTATTGCGAGCATTAAATACATTTACAACAACAGAAGAACGTTCATTCTTGTTTAAACCTGCAAGTGAACCATATTATTTGACAGTTAATTTAGGCGAAACAACTTCTGGTGTGCTTAATATTGTTGGTAATAAAGATGGTAATGAATATGTTATAGATGGTAAAAATCCAGATGGTGCAACTCCTGATATTGGATATTCAATGTTTATTTTGAAAAATGCTACAACGTTGAATATTTCAGATGTAACAATTCAAAATGCTGGTGTTTATCCAACAACAAGACATAATGCATCTGTAATTGATATGTATAATTCTGCTGCAACTGCGAATATTAAAAATGTTGTATTTACATCAAATGAACAAAATGCAATTTTTGCTAATGCTGGTAAAATTAATTTGACAGATGTTACATTTACTGAAGATGCTGCAGATGGCAACAATATATCTGTATCAGGAACAGCAACATTAACTGTTGATGGTACGAATATGTTTGGTACATCTATTGTAAATAGTGGTAGTACCGCAATATTTGGTGGCTCTAATGAATTTAAAAAGACATTATCAAATACAAATAATGGTAATATGACATTGAATGAAACAAACATTTTCTCTGGAGTGGTTGGTACATTCGGTGGTGCTATATATAATAATGGTTCAGTATTAACTGTTAATAATGGCTCAGTATTTACGTCAAATGAAGCACAACAAGGTGGTGCTATTTATATTTCAGGCAATAAGAATGTAAATATTAATGGTACATTTGGTGGCGAAACTGATGCGACTGGTGATAAAGGTAACAAAGCTGAACTTGGTGGTGCAATTTATATTACTGGTGGTAATAATGTTACTGTTGCCGGCTTGTTCTCAAATAACGTTGCGACAACAAATGGTGGTGCAATTTATACAGATTCTAGTTTCTCAATTGTAGCAAATAATTCTGAAACAGTATTCACAGGTAACACAGCAAATGCATTGAGTAATGCAATTTATGTTAATGCATCAACATCTGTTACTATTAGAATGAATGCTACAAACAATGGTACTATTAGATTTGATGATGCTATTCAAGGTGCAAATAAATACAATATCGCTATTAATGGTGATAATTATGATGATAAAGTAATATTTAATAACTTAATTCAAAATGCTAATATTAGTATTGATAATATTACAGTTGCTATCAATGCTGCTGGTTTGGATTTAACTCCGTTTGGTGTTGAATCTATCTTAGATAATTCAGTAGTTACATTGAATTCAGGTGTATTAGAATTAAATACTGTTACGGTTGATGCTTGGACTACAAAAGATGCGTCTGCTTCTAATTTAGTTGTTAATCCAAATTCTCAATCTATACCTTATTTAACTATTGCAAATTCAAAGGTTAATCTATCTAATGAGAATGCTGCCGATGTTACAACAAATTTATGCAATGACATTTATATGGGTATTTTAAATTCAAATGCGAATAATGAATTTTCTATAGATGTTGCATTTAGTAGTGATTATACAATCAACGAAGATGGTAGTATTACATATAATGTCCCAAGTGAAGCAGATACAATTACTATTGCGTCTGGTTCAACAGGTGTTGTGACTTTGTCTAATATTAATTTTATGAATGTTGATAAGTCTAATGGTGGTGTAATTCAAATTATTAAGGGTGATTACACAGGTTCTACAATTACATTGGCATTGGGTGATAATGTTACTACTGAATGGGAATACACATTACAAAATGATTATGTATCTCAAGATGGAAAATTGAATGTATTATTTAGTGATTTTATCGGTACTAAAAATCTTGTATTAGCACATACAAATACTTCTGGTAATATTTATGACAGTATTGAAATTGTTTCTAACAAACAAGATATATTAGCAGCTGCTAACCAATATGTTGATTCAACAGATAGAACATTCAGTTTTACTGATAAATTGGCAAAAGAAGTTTATATGTTGATAGAAGATACTGGTGTTACCGCTAGTGGAACTATGAATGTAGTTGGAATTGCGAATACTAAGAATAAAACTTATGAAGATATAATTGATGCAGATAAACATTCTATGTTTGTTCTTGCAAATGCTGGAACTACATTAAATATCAGTAATGTTACTATTCAAAATGCTGTGGCAAATAAAGTAAATACTGGTCATAATACATCTGTTTTAGATGTTGTTGCTGATGATGCAATTGTTAATTTATCTAATGTTATATTTAAATCTAATGCAGGAAATGCAATATATAACTTAGGTACAGTATCATTAAATAATGTCGAAATCGCTGAAAATGGTGGTAATATTGTCAATGAAAAAACATTAAATATTGTTTCTGGTACAAATACAATTTCATCATTAGTTACAAATAATGCTGAATTAATTATCGGAACTGATGCAAACACAGCATCTACAAATATATTTAATTCAACAGTTACAAATAATTCTACTATTCAAACAAAAGTAGGTGCAACAACTACATTTAATGGTGATATTGTTGCATCTGATGGCTCAGTATTTAATCTTGGTGGTACTGATATAATCAATTCAGATGTATCATTGGCAAATCCAAATGATGTTGCTGAATTTAACTTTATGGGATTGACTACAGTTACTCAAAATTCTGGTTTGAGTATTTCAAATATTTCTTTGAATATTAAAGATGCTAGTACATTGTTCTTTAATGGTAGTGAAGGTATTATTGATGTAAGTAATAATGGTAACGATACTTGGGCAAATGCAGGTATTGTGAAACTTGAAAATTACACAAATCCATTAGATGGAACTGTTATAGAATCTAACTTATTATATACAGGTGCTGATGCTTCTGGAAGTAACGGTATTATTAATGCTATTTCTGGTAGATTTGAATTGGTATCAGGTGTATTTGATGTATTAACTACATCAACAATCGCAGATGATGTTAAAGTTATCCTAACAAGTGGTGCTTTAGCAGTTAATAAGAGTGGTATCAATCTTGCAGCAGAAGATGTATGGTCAGATAATGCACAAGTTATGTTGGCTGATGGTGTTACATTCTCTGTTGGTGCAGGTTTGAATGATAATTCTGTACTTAACTTAACTGAAAATTCAAAATTATTAGGTGATGATGCTAATCAAGGTTCATTAAATGCTAATTTTGTTAACAATGGTGCAACTATCAACGTATTAGTTGATGAATCAGAAGCATACAAAGGTAAATATACACAAACAGATGGCTCATTAGTTATCGAAAATGATGGTAATACTAAATTAGGTAGAGTATTCGGTGAATATACAACTGCAAATCCTAATGGTGGAGATGATATTAAAAATCACAGTTTGAAAGATATTCAAGGTGGTTCAATGGTTGTAACTTATGCCGATAAAGAAATTGATTACGGTAATGTTAAGTTAGGTAGTAATACAACATTAACAAATACAACATTAGGTGGTGCTGTAAACTCTGAATTGTTATCATTTGGTGGTAAAGGTGCTGTTGCAACATTTATTTCTAATGATGAAAATGCAATGTACACATTAGAAAATATTGATTCATTGGCTAACTCTACAAACACAATTGTATTCCAAAATTCAAATGTTACTTTGATTGATAAATCATTTAAACCAGCATCTGCTAGAAATGGTACTACATCTTATGAATTTAATAATTCTATTGTTAACTTACAAAATGGTAATGTTGCTGCAACTCCAGGTGTAGATGCGATAGTTGATTTTAGTAATTACTATTTTGCTAGTTTCTCTTCTAACAATTCAGCATTTGTTTTAGATGTTGATTTAAAGAAAGATGTATTGAAAGCAGATACTTTAGAAATAATGTCTGTAGCAAATCCAAATTCTGACAATATAATTACATTATCAGATTTAAACTTCATCAATGTTGACCAATCTAATTTAGGTAAAATTTTAATTTTACGTAATAAGATTGATGATGTTACATTGGCTATGGATAATGCATTGGCGACAAAAACTTGGGAATATTATGTAGATGATGCTTCTCGTATTACTCAAGATGCAGATGGTAATGATATTTTACAAATTAAATTTACTGACTTCTTAGGTGTTAAAGCATTAAGATTGGCTAATTATAAAGACGATTCATCTACAAATTATGATAGTATCGAAATTTATAACCAAATTACTTATGATTTGTTACAACAAATCAGCCATTTAGATACACCTCAAAATGTTGAATATAGACAATTCGCATTTACAGCAGACGGTCAAACTTATGAAATGACTCAATCATTAGGCAAAACTGGTATGGGTAAATATAATATTGCCGGTATTATTGCTAGAGATGGTTCATATTCTGTAATTGATGGTACTAATAATCATTATTCAATGTTTGAATTATCAGAAGATACTCAAATGTCAGTTAATAATATTACATTTACAAATGCTGGCTTAAATATTACAACAAATGAAGCATCTGTATTTGATATTACTAATAAAAATGCAACTGTTGATTTGTATAATGTTAAATTCATAGCAAATTATGGTTATGCTATCAATAACAGACAAGGTACAGTTAATATGTACAATGTAGTATTTGATGCACCAACTAAGAATGCTGATGGTGATATAGAGGCTGCTAATAGCATTGCTAACTATGCAACAATTGTAACATCTATAAATAATGGTGTTATGACTAACAATATATTTAATTCAGAAATTAAGAACTTTAATGGTGGTATATTTGAATTTCATTCAACCGATACTATTTCCGGTGCTATCTTGAACGAAGGCGAAATGAGATTTTATGGTATCGGTACAGTAAATGTTGCTAATGATGGTTCTGTATTAGAAAATAGAGGAACTATCAAGACTGCAGTTGGAATTACTGGTGCAGGTAAAGTATCAAATATCTTTAATAGAGAAATAAATAATACTGGTATTATTGAAACTGCTGGTAATGATGTATTTAATGCTAATATTAATAATACATCTAATATATTCTTTGGTGGTAATGAAGATATTGCAGGGGTAATTTCCGGTGAAAATGGTAAAATTGTTATTGATACAGTAGATGTTGCTGTAACACCTGTTGTAAATGTTAATACAAATGGTGAATTTGCTTATAATCAAACTATTTCATTAGCAACTGGTGCTAAATTAAATGTTAACGGTGGTATTGTTAATCTTGATGGTGCTGATGATTGGCAAGGTTTGATTACAATTAATAATGGTATATTAAATATGTCTGGTATTGAAAACAATGGTGAATTTGTTGGTAATGCCGGTACTGTTAATATTATAGAAAATGCAGTATTAAATATTACAAATGTTGTTAATGATAATGTAAATGTTAACCTTGAAAATGGTACAATTTCTCTTGCTGGTACATCTCCAGCACGTATAGCATCTGTTACATTGTCAACTGGTGATAAGTGGGCAACAGGTACAACTTCAATTGTATTTGGTAGTCATTCATCATTGACATTAGATGAAGGATTAAATGGTGATTCTTCAATGGTACTTTCTGCTAATCAAGTTTCTACGTTGAATGATGCTACATCAAAAGCAACTGCTAAGTTAAACAATATGGGTGTTGACTTAACTATTGATGGTGATAACTCTGGTTATGCAGGAAAATATTATCAAGGTTCAAATGCTGCTGGTACAAATTATAATCATACTCCTGCATTGATTGTTACTGAAAATGGTAATACATTCTCTGGTATTAAATATATTTATGCTGGTAATGTTGATATTGCAAGAAGTGAGTTAATAGATTATACCGGTTATAGATTAGGTGATAATACTCAGTTTGTTAACAAATCTAAGGGTGGTATTATCAATTCAGATGTAATCTCATTTATTGGTACTGGTATTGGTTCAGTTGCAACGTTCACCAATAAAGGTGATTTGGCAGATTCTGATAAAGCCGAATATACATTGAATAATATTACAAATACTAATCCATCTAACAAGATTGTTATTAAAAATTCTGATATAGTTCTTGCTTCTTATGATAATGCAAAAGATTATTATGATTATACTGGAACAACAATTTATCAATTTACAAATTCAAATCTTGATTTGAGTGCAAATGATACAAATACTATTAAAGATTATCAATTTACAACATTGATTAGTGACAATACTAATAACTTTACGATTGATTTAGATTTTGGTTCTTATACAGTTAATGCTGATGGAACAGTTTCTTCAACTGCACCAATTACTGCTGATACATTTACATTGGGGGCAAATTCAAATGGTGTTATTAAACTTTCAACATTAAATTATACAAGTGATAATCAATTCGTTAATGGTAAAGTTACTATAATCAATACTGCATCTAATAATATTTCTTTAGCATTAACAGATGAATTGGTTAATGAATTTGAAGGAAAACATACATATAATATTTCTGATGCTAAATTTATTATTGACGATAAAGTTCAAATTGATTATTCTGAATACTTAGGTACTAAGAGTATTAAAGTTGATGATGATAAAGTTAGTTTATTGATTTACAATTCAATAACAAAAGACGTATTGAAAGAATTAAATCAATATGTAACAGATAAAGAAAGAGTATTTAACTTTAATAATAATTATGTAGATGAAACATATAATCTTATTGAAAATACAGGCGTTACTGCTTCAGGAATACTTTCAATTAGAGGTATTACAGGAAATACAGATGTAATTGATGCAAACGGACATTCAATGTTTATAGTTTCTAATGCTGGTACAACATTAAATATTTCAGATGTAACAATTCAAAATGCTAATGTTAATACAGAAACTGCTCATAATGCATCTGTTCTTGATATTAGTGCAACTGATGCAGTTGTTAATATTGAAAGAACAATATTTAGTGCAAATGCTGAAAATGCTATTTATAACGCAGGCACATTGAACTTAACTAATGTTAGATTTGAAGCATTAAATGGTGCTAATAAAAATGCAATCACAAACGTTGGTACAATTAATACATCAGGTGTTAATGAGTTCTTATCTGATATAACAAATTCTGTTGTTGCTGTAGCAACTCCGGATGGAGGAAATACAACTGTTGAAGGTGTTATCAACTTTAAAGGTACAGAATATGTTGCGGGTAATATTACAAATGCTGGTCTAATCAATGTATTACCATTAGATACACCAGATGCAACTCCATTGGTTGTTAATGTGGGTGGTCAAACTTATACATTATCTAATGGTGCGAAGTTATTCTCTGGTAATATTACTAATACTGGTACTATAACAACAACTGCAACTGATATGTATTTAGGTGATATTAACAATACTGGTTCAATGTATTTCTCAGGTGATTCTCAGTTGTTATCTACATTGAGTGGTAATGGTATTGTTCAAGTTATAAATCCTGCAAATATTGTAAATCCTGCTAAGTTGACTGTTGGTAACAATGGTATAATCGCTAAAGATGTTAAATTAACAGTGGCAGAAAATACTGAGTTGGCTATATTTGGTGGACAAGTTACATTAGATGATTTAGATAATATAGTTGGCTTGATTTCAATAAATAAAGCAACATCTGTATTGAACATTGATGGCTTAACTTCAAATGGATTATTAAATGCGACATTAGGTAATATCAATATTACAAAAGGTATTTTGACAATATATGATAATTCTATTTTAGAAAATAATGTAAATATATTAGTTGATACTCAAGGTGTACTTGCTATTGAAGACCATAAAGATACATTTGCAGTTACATTGTCAACAGGTGATAATTGGAATGATGGTTATATTAGATTAACAAATTCTGAACTTATAATTGATACTGGCATGAATGGCTCAACAAGTTTTAATTTAGATTTTGATAACAAGATTATTGGTGATGCTGATTCTATTTTGACTAATAATTCTCATGATATAGTTATTTCTGCTGATATGTCACAATTTGTTGGTACATATCATCAAACAGCCGGTACATTATTTGTTACAGAATCTGGTAAATTGTTTAATGGTACTAATATAATTTCAGCGAATACAGTTGATATTATTAGAGGTGCTGATGGTATTGATTATGCTGGATTTATAATGGAATCAAATACATCATTTAATAACCGTGCTCATGATGTAAATGGTGGTGTGATTACATCTGATGTTATTAAATTGGCTGATAACGCAACAAATGTTGAGATTACATTTACTAGTGATGATTCATATAGTAATCCACAAAAAATCTCTTATACATTATTAGATAGAATTGAGAATGGTTTAACTGGTAATGTTGTAAACTTTATAAATTCTGATGTTAAATTCTCTCAAGCAGTTGCTTCTGGTAATTCTTATAACTTCTCTGGAACAACGAATTATGAATTTAGCAATTCTGTAATTAATCTTGCAGATGGATTTGTGAATAATTACAATTTCGGTACAATGATTGTAAATGCTGATTCAAATTATGCTATGGATGTAAATTTATATGACTTTACTTCTGATACAATCACGTTTACAAATCCAATGATTGATACATCAAGAGAACAAGTTGTATATGTTGGTAATATTAACTTCATAGCAAATCCTAATAAAGATCCATTGAATATTACAACAGTTAATAATGATGTTGTTATTCAAGTTATTAAGAATAATTATGCTGGTTCTGATACAAGTTACAGAGAGTTAAATATTGATGCAGTTACAGAACGTGAATTTGTATATAATATTACAAAAGATGCTGTATATAATCAATTTACAGGTACAAAAGAATTAGCACTTGCGAAAACTGTTACTGAAAATGATAGTTTAGCATTAACAATTACAAAACGTTATGATACATTGGCAGCATTGAATAAGGCAGTATTTGCAAATGATGCTACAAATACTAGAAACTTCAACTTTACTGGTAGTGCAACAGATGCTGCTCAAACATATACTTTGATTGGTGATACTGGTGTATCTGCATCAGGTACATTGAATATTAACGGTATTCAAAGAGATAATAATTCTGATGTGATTGATGCAGGCGGTCAATATTCAATGTTTGAGGTATCTTCATCGAATACAATAATCAATATTCATAATGTAGTAATTCAAAATGCTGTAAAAACAGGTAATATGAATGCTTCAGTATTAGATATTACATCTCCTGATGCGAATGTTTTACTAGATAATGTTGTATTGAGTAATAATGAAAGTAATGCAATTTATAATGCCGGAAAAGTAACATTAAATAATGTTGTTGTAAAACTTAGTGCTAATCCTGCAATTGATAACGTAATTACAAATATTGGTGAAATTATTGCTAATGGTACTAATGAAATTAATACAAGTATTTATAATAGCGGTAATATCACATTTAACAATAATAATACATTGAATGCTGATATTTATAATAGTGGTGCAATAAACTTTAATAATGATGTATTGATTACATCAAATATTAAATCTTATAATTCAGCATCTGGTGCATTGAATGTATATGGTAATGTTACATTACAAGGTCAAGCAGATAATAGAGTTTCAATAGAAGATTCTCAACAAGTTAATTTATCAACATCAAGCAGACTTGTAATGAATAATGCTAACTTGAATTTGGCTCAAGGCGATTCTGTTGGTGTTGGTGCATATATAGAATTGAATGATAGTACACTTACATATTCAAATATTTCAAGTACTGGTGTTGTATTAAACGCAGTTACAGGTAATTTTGTTCTAAATTCTGGTTCATTGACATTAGATGGTGGTTCAATAATTTCGACTGATACTGCTGTTGATTTGAATGGTGGTACATTAGTTCTAGCATCTCCAATTAATTTAGTTCTTTCAACAAATGATAGTTGGGGTGAGAATGCAGTTATTAATCTTGCCCAAGGTTCTAACTTGAAATTGATGGCTGGTTTGAATACAGATTCAACAGTTAAATTCTCTAATTCAAACTTGGTTGGTAATGGCACATTCTCAAATACAGGTGTAACAGTTACTATTTCATCTGATGAATCATTATTTACAGGCTTATATAAACAAGATAATGTAGGCTCTAACTTGGTTGTTGCAAGTAAAGTTATCGGTGGTATTGAAACATCTAAGTTATTTGATGGTGAAAAACAAATAACTGGTGGTAATGTTACTATCGACCGTACATTAGGTATTGATTATACAAACTTCAAACTAGCTTCAAACACTAGATTGTATAACTATTCATTGAGTACAACTGGTGGAACTGTAGATGATAATGTAATTATCTTTACATCTGCTGGTGCGACTGCTACATTCGGTAGAGCCGCAAATGCAACAATTACAGATAAAGTAAATTATTTCTTGGCTACAGATATTTATAATGGTGCATTATCAAATACAATCAAGTTTGAAAATGCAAACGTTACATTAGGTCAAAAAGATTACAATGTGGGTAATACATCTTATGTTCTTGATAATTCGTTATTAACATTAATTGATTCTAGTCTAGATAATTACAACTTCACAGCATTAAAATCTCAAAATAATACTGCTGAAATTGCATTAGATGTTAATTTCCATAATCTAACATCTGATACATTAACTCTTGGTGGCGAATCATCTGGTGTTATTACAATTTCTAACTTTAATGTATTAGATATTGACCAAAATGATAAAGGTATTATTCAAGTTATTAAGGCTCAAAATAATAATATTCGTTTAGCAATAAGTGATAAGTTGGCTTATGAGTTTGGTATTATTGGCAATACTTTAAATAACAAAGCACACGTAATTAAAAATGATGATGGTACTGACTCAATTAGGTTAAATTCTTATGATTATGTTGGTTTGAAAGCATTAAGATTGGCAACAATAACTACTCAAGATGATAGTGTTGAATTATACAATTCAGGTATAAGAGATACATTAAAAGCCGTTAATAATTATGATAATACTGCTGATGGTTATGTATCAAGAATATTTGAATTCGCTACAAACAATGCTGTTACACCTCCTGATGAGGGTAAAGTTTATAATGTTCGTGAAAATCTTGGTACAACAGCCGCTGGTAAGTTCTATGTAAAAGGTAGATTAAATGCTGATGGAACTTATGATGATGTTATTGATGCAAATGGTTTAGATATTGTAAATGGTCAAATTACTAACAGAGAAGTTCGTCATTCATTATTTGAAGTAAGTAACGATAGAACAGATTTACATATTTCTAACGTTACTATTAGAAATGCTAAAATAAATTCAAATGCAGGTGTTCAAGGCAATGCTTCTGTAATTGATATTACATCAACAAAAGCAACTGTTAGCCTATTAAATGTTACGCTAGAATCAAATGCTGGTAACGCAATTTATAATGTTGGTAATTTGAACTTTAATAATGTTAATGTGAGTGCATCAAGTGGTGCTGATACAAATTCTATCTTTAATATGGGTACATTTAATACAGAGGGTGTAAACGTATTTAATTCATTATTTACAAATAATGGTATTATGAATATTAAAGGTCAAGACAGTTTTAATAATATAGTTGCTGGTACTGGTACAATAAATATTTCTGGTATTGCAAATGTTAATACAAATGCTCAATTCAATAATGATATGAATTTGAATGTTGAAAAAACTGGTACTATTAACATTAATGGTGGTGATGTATCATTCAATAATGGAGATACTTGGAGTGGTATAGTAAACTTAGTTAATGGTACATTAACTTATGCTGATTTGCCATCAAATGGTGTAATAACCGCTCAGAACGGTGTAATTGATATTATATCTGGTGTATTTACAGTAAATGCTGATAGTGCAAAAGCAGTTACTGGTATATCTGGTGTTGATGATCCAGAACACGTATATCATAGCCCAATTGCTGATGTAGTAAATATTACAATCGGTCAAGATTCTACATTGAAAATACAAGGTTATACTGCAATTGAACCGGTATATGGTGTTGATACAGAAGTTAAACATTATAATATGTTGACATTATCAAATGGTGATGTTTGGAACGGTAATATTTCATTAGAAACTGCTAAATTAGTATTGAAATATGGTTTTGCATTTAGTGGTTATGATGCTGATAAAGAAGTTTATATATTTAATGATAAGAATCAGTTAATAGTTGATGCTAATTCAATCTTACAAAATGATAATTTGAAATTGACATTGACTAATGATTTTTCTAAATCATTCTCTGGTACTTATGAACAAAATGGTGTTGATTCAATATTAACCGTTACAGCAGATGGTGTATTGTTCGGTGGAACTAAAAATATTAATGCTGGTAAATTGATTATTACAACTGCTGATAATGGTATCAATTACGACAGTGTTAATATGGGTACAGATACTGTATTAGAAAATTATGCTACAACAAGAAATGGTGGAAAGATTACATCAGATGTTCTTAAGTTTGTTGGTAATAATTCTTCTGCATTGTTTAAAAATGATGCATCTTATGTAATACCTGCATTTAATCCAATGGATGATACTCAATATAATCCTAATAAAGATAAAATCGTCGAAAAGAATGGTTTAGTTAATTATGAATTAGATGTTATTTCTTCAGCAGGAACAGGTAATGTTGTTAAATTCCAAAATTCAAATGTTACATTGATTGGTAAACAAACAGGTTTCGTTGATGATACGCAAACATCTGGTGTTGTTCATTATGATAATGGTGTAAGATATGAATTTGATAATGTATATTTGAATACCGCTGATGGTATTGCTAATAGATATTACTTCTCTGAATTGAGAATAGGTGACTCTTCAACAAATGCAACATTAAATTATATAGTTGATATATGTGCAGATAATAAAGTTATGGATAGTATTTATGTTGATGATGTAAATGCTATTGGAAACCTTGCAATTACTGAAATAAATCTTGTAAGGGTAGGTGATGAAGATGCAACATTTGCACCATTTGCATATAGAGTTATCAATGGTAAAAATAATTTGAACTTAGCATTAGCAGAGGTTATTAGCCGTCCTGGTGGTATTATGGCTAAGAGTATTGAACAATATGATGCTAAAGGACAAACTGATATCAATCTTAACTGGAATGCTTATATTGGTAAAGTTTCAATTCAATTAGCAAACTTTGATGATGAAGGAAATTACGTAAAAGTTAATAAAGGTGAACCTGCAAATGGTTTATATGTAAAACAAATGTTCACAAAAGACTTATTGCGTGATTTATCAACTTATGTTTCAACAAAAAATCCACCTGCAAGTGAAGAAAAAATACGTAATTTCAACTTCACAGATGGTACAGTTGTTCAAAAATATACTTTAATTGATAATACTGCTGGTTTTGCTAGAAACGATTATGGTGACTTGGTAGATGCAGACAATAATCCTATTACAGACATTAGTCAAGCAATTTTCCAAGGTGAATCTGCTGGTACAATTAATATCAATGGTTTAAATCCAGATAATAATATTATGAATGCTTATGGTCATATTCTTTGTTACAATGAAGGTGTAATTGTTGATGGTCAAAGAATACCAAGTGCCTCATTATCTGATATGAAATATCATCACTCAATGTTTGTATTGTCAGAAGCAACAAACTTGAATATTAAAGGTGTAACTATTCAAAATGCTTATAGAGGTAATGATTATAAGTATGATGTTTCATATACTGATTATTATGAACATGATTACTATTTTATAAATGATTCTGGTGACGAACAAGGTGTTACAAAAGATGATAATGGATATTATTATACTGTAACAACAGTTGATTCATCTGGAAAAGAAATTATTAATAAGGTTTATATTGATACTAATAAATACCAACCAATCAAAATTGCTAAGAATGGTTATCAAATTTATGAAGATTTCTCAGTTGCTCAAGGTAATGGTTCAGTAATTGCCCAAATCAATCCTAATTCAAATATTTATCTTGAAGATGTGAAGATTAACAACAACCGTTCTTATGGATTGGGTGGTGCAATATATGCAGTAAAAGGATTTACTATTAATGCTAATAACAGTGATGTAATCTTTGAAAACAACTATCAAAAAGCAGAAAAGGTAGAAAATGCATATACGCAAAATATGACAGGTGGCGACTTAAATGATATTTACTTCGCTAACACATCTGATATTACATTGAATTTGAATGCTAGTGATGGCAAAACACTTGCTATACGTAGTGGTATTGCTTGGGCTAATTCAGATTATGAATTAAATATTGATATTAACAAAGATTACGGTGCTACAACTGGTAAAGTGTTATTAGGTGGCAACTTTGGTAATAAATCAAAAGATATGAATCCTGCTTATAGATATAATATCTCAGTATATGGCGGTGGATTTGGTTTTGTTGATGGTACAACAAGAGCAATGAATATCAATACATTAACATTGTATGATGATGTTCATTATTATGTAGATGTTGATATTAAGAGTGCTTTAGCAGGCAAATCTGATATGGTTACAGATACAATATTTGCTAGAAACTTGAACTTCAATACATTTAAACTTGTAATGGATTCAACATCATTCAACAATATTGGTAGATTTAATCAAAGTGAAGAACAACCAAACTTCTGTGCTGTAGTATTAAGAATATTGGCTGTTAAGAAACCTGCTGCTGATTATATCAAACTTGTAAATAATGCTGGTGATGCAGTTGATACAATCTCTTGGATTGATGGAAGAACTACATATTATGCTAGATTAGGTATCAATGGTACTATCATTTATGGTACAAGTCTTGATGACACTTCATCTTTAATCTATATGGCTGCTAATAATACTAAGTCAAATACATTTAAAATGACTTGTGATTATATGTTGTATGGTATTAAGGGTACAGATGATGACGGAAATATCGTTGATATTCCTGAATTTTTAACATTGAAAAATTCTAAGTTAACTATTGATGGTAGGGGATACTCTATTAAGACTAACAACGAATTATTAGGTTTTGTAGTTCCTGAACCTAAACCTAAAAAATCTATAACATTAAATATCAAGAATGTTGTCAATATACAAGGCTTTAATGGTGCTTTGATTAATAAAGGTGGTAAAATTAGTGTTTCAGGTACTGGATTTAGTAAAAATGAAAGTGATACTTATGGTTCAGTTGCTAGAAATGAAAAAGGTACATTATCTATTGGTGGTAGTAGCAAATCTCATGCAGTGATTAGAAATAACACTTCTAATCAATATGCTGGTGCAATATATAATGCTGGTACATTAACTACTAAGTATGTTGATTTCGGTGGTACAACAAGTGCAACTCAAGGTTCTTTCTCAAATATTTCTGAAATTGGTGGTGCAGTTTACAACATTGGTAAAGCAACATTTACAAGTACTAAGTTTATAGAAAATATTGCGGGCTTAACTGGTGGTGCAGTATATTCTAAGGGTATAGTAAGTTCTTCATCGTCACAATATGAAAAGAATATGGCTTTGAGTGGTGGTGCTATATATAGTGCAGTTGAAGATGGTATTATGTCTGGTTTGACAATTAGTAAATCAACATTCACTTCAAACGTAGCAAAATCTGATGAACCTATTGCTGATGCATTTGGTGGTGCTGTTTATACAGAAACTTATCTAACAGATAGTTCTTCAACATATAATGCAAACTCTGCTGTTGGTACAGATACAATCAACGGTAGTGGTGGTGCTGTTTATATTAATACAGTTGCTGATGAAAAGAATAAGTTAACAAATAAATTTACTTCAACAAAATTCTATAATAATAGAGCAACTGATATGGGTGGTGCTGTTTATGTTAAGACACGTGATTTCACTGCCGTTGCAGATAATACAAGAACAAAAGTTGCCTTTAATAAAATTACTTTTGGTAGTGTAGATACGACTAATGGTGGTAATAATGCAACACAAGGTGGTGCTATATATAATGAAAATGGTAATGTTACAATAAGTTCTTCTAACTTTATTGCGAACTCAGCAAGTGAATCAGGTGGTGCATTATTTAACGATGTTAATGCTTTAACAACAATTTCTAAAGGAAGTTTTGGTTACTCAGATAAAAAAGGTTTAACAGTTGTTGGTAATTCCGCATTATATGGTGGTGCAATATATAACAATGGTATATTGAATGCAACTTCTGTAACGTTTAATGGTAATACTGCAGTTCAGGGTGGTGCATTATATTCAGCAATTGATCAAACAGGAACAGTTGATGCTAAAGTTACATTATCAAAAAATACATTCAAATATAATAGTGTACAAGTAAAGAGTGGTCTTGATGAAGAAGCACTTGGTGGTGCAATTTATAATGCTGCGGATATGAGTATTGCAAGTTCTACATTTACCGGAAACTATACAAAAGATGGTAAAGGTGGTGCTATATACAACTCTGCTGATAGTAAGAGTCTTGAATTGACTAAGGTTACATTCACAGGTAACTATGCATTGTATGGTAATGCAATTTATAATGATGGTACTATCAATAAGATTTCATCTACATTTAAATCAAATGTAATAAATAATCCAAATGCTCAAGGTGGTGCTATATACAATAATGCATTGATTGATTCTATTGAAAGTTCTACATTCGCTAATAATCAGTCTAATTATGGTGGTGCGATTTATAACTCTGAAAAGGGTACAATTAATAGATTGTTTAAGATTACTGCTGGTAATGCTAAGAATAATAAATCACAAAATATTGCTAAGTATGGTGGAGCAATCTATAATGCTGGTACGATTTCAGAAATTTCATCATCAACATTATCTAGAAATAATGCAACAGCATCTGGTGCAGCAATTTATAATACTGGTATTATTAGTAAAATAACATCAACTGCTATGTCAAATGAAGTATCAGCAACAAATGGTGGTGCAATCTACAATGCTGGTACAATTGAATCTATTGATAGAAAATCTACAATTTCTAATAACAAATCAACAAATGGTAACGGTGGTGCAATTTATAATAATGGCGATGAAAATAATGGTGCTGTTATGACGTTGGTTGGTGCAACAATTTCTGGTAACACTGCAGGTAGTAATGGTGGTGCAATTTATAACGGTAAATATGGTTCAATGTATTTTACTACTGCTATTGAGGGTAATAAATCATATTATGCAACATTCAAATCAAATACATCTGCAATAACTGGTGGTGCAGTATTTAATGCTGGTGAAATGTCATTTGAATCAGTTACATTCACATCAAACAAAACTACTGGTGCAACTGGTGGCGGTGGTGCTATCTATAATGCTGGCAACTTAACAATTGCAGATTCTTCTGTATTTACATCAAATACTGCGTACAATGGTGGTGCAATTTATAATGCATCAACTGGTAGTATTGAATTGAATAAAGTTACTTTTGGTAATGCTAAGAAAAGTAAACTTGCTAACAAAGCAAGTCAAAACGGTGGTGCAATTTATAATGCTGGTTCATTGAAAGTTTCTGCTTCAGAATTATCAAGAAACAGTGCTGATAATAATGGTGGTTTGATTTATGCAGATACAAATTCTGAAACAATATTAGCAAGTGAAAATATTACTTACAACACAGCAAAAGGTAATGGTGGTGCTGTTTATACAAATGGTAATTTATACTTAAATAGAGATGCAAATGAAGAATTATCATACACGAGAGATTTAATCTTCTCTAACAACACTGCATTGAGTGGTGGTGCTATATATGCTGCTGAAAATGCTGTTGTTAATGCAGTTTATACAGAATTTGTAAACAATAAGGCTACAGATGGCAATGGTGGTGCAATTTCTATTCTTAACCTTAGTGAAGATATCGAAAATGTTATTGCATACTCTAGATTTGCTAACAATACGGCAGTATCTAAAGAAGAATCTCGTGGTGGTGCAATTTATAACACAAGCAAGTTAAGAATCGAAACTACAGAATTTGAAAATAACTTTGCTACTTATGGTGGTAATGTATATAATTCAGGTACATTGATTCTTGCAGGAGATGTATCATTTGCATTCGTTCCTGTTAAGAAAGCAAAATATACATACTCACAACGTGGTGGTGCAATTTATAATGAAGGTATAATAGACCAATCTGGTAGTGTTATATTCTCTGGTAATTATGCGAAAGAACATGGTGGAGCATTATACAATGAAGGTACATTGAATGCACCAAGTGAAAATTCTGAAATTACATTTGAAAATAATACAGCAGGTGGTAATGGTGGTGCGATTTATAATGCTGGTACAGCATATATTGAACAATCTAAGTTTGCTTCTAACTCTGCTGTTAACGGTGGTGCAATCTATAACTCAGGTACTCTATACATTGACAACTCAGTTACATTTGCTGACAACTCAGCATCTAAGAGTGGTGGTATAATCTTTAATGCTAATGAATTAGTTATTACTGGTTCTAGTAACGATTATATTTCATTGAGTGGTAGTACTGCACAACGTGGTGGTGCTATTAGTAGTGGTTATGATTTAGGTGGAGCAAGTACAAAAACTAAACTTGAAGTTAGTTATGTTGAATTTAGAAACAACGTAGCAAAAGTTATCGGTAAGAGTAAAGATACTGGTTCATTTGGTGGTGCTATCTTCAATGGTGGTGAAAATACTCCAAAAGTTACAGTTATTTCTAATTCTGACTTTATCGGTAATAAATCTATTGGTACTGGTAAATCTAATTCTACTGGTGGTGGTGGTGCTATTTATAATGATATTTATGCTACTATTACAACCGAAGATGGTGGTGCTGGTCTTACTGAATCTGTATTTAGAAACAACTCTACAATTGCACGTGGTGGTGCAATCTACAATAGAGGTGTATTGAATATGGAAAATAACCTATTTGAAAATAACACTGCAGAGCAAGAAGGTGGAGCAATCTTCAATGATGGCAACATAGGAACAGATTTAGTAATCACTCAAACTGATGATAGTGCAAATTATGGTTTTTATAACAATAAAGCCGTAAGTGGTGGTGCAATTTATTCATTATCATCAATGAAATCGAATAGTGTTATATACGCAGGTAATAAGGCTACTGGTGCAACTGGTAGTGGTGGTGCTATTTATATAGCAGGTCAAAATAGTAAATTGACATCAAGTGATGATACATTTGATTCGAATAGTGCTGTAAATGGTGGTGCTATATTTATTTCATCAACTGGTTCAAATATATTTGGTGCAACATTTAAAGATAATACTGCTACTCAATTTGGTGGTGCAATATATATTGCTCAAAATGGTGAAGTTCAAATTTCTGGTTCAACATTTACTGGAAATAGTTCAAGTGCATCTGGTGGTGCAATTTATGTTGGTGCTAAAGCAATTGCAACTATCGTTGACTCTAGTATGACTAACAATACTGCTGCTGTAATGGGTGGTGCAATTTATGCTGGTATTGATAGTACTGTTAATATCATTGCTAAGACTTGTGATGTGAATATTACAGGTAATTTTGCTGGTGGTGCAAATGTTGATATTACATTGGCTGCTGGTTCTACATTGAATTTAACTGCTGATGCTGGTAAAACAATTACTATTGGTAAAATTAATAAAGATACATCTTCTGGTTCAAAAGATGCGTACATTAATCAAAGTGGTAATATTATTATTCAAGATAAAACTTCATTATCAGGTATTATAAGTAAGGTTGTTAGTGGTTCAACTGTTACTTTGAGAAGTGAAGATTCTGCTACAAATTCATCATTTGTTCTTGAAAATAATTCTGCATTAAGCATAGCAAATGGAAGAATTGCAACAATGTCGTTAAGAAGTTTATCATTAACAAATGGTACTTCAAATGTAGCAATAGATATGGACT
>ERZ1034925.93-NODE-93-length-49980-cov-9.118738_pt1 | contig 49980 bp, 72 predicted proteins | sample MGYA00520687_ERZ1034925 | MGnify/ENA primary metagenome ERZ1034925 (study PRJEB33766, sample SAMN09781758) | gut metagenome | biome: gut microbiome | host: Homo sapiens | place: Madagascar | study: EMG produced TPA metagenomics assembly of the PRJNA485056 data set... | reverse complement strand
TTTTGCCTAAAAGGAGGTGAGACCCAAGCATGGAAACGACTTTTGGTTCGCGGCTGAAACGAGCGTGGAATGTTTTTACGGGCAACGAGTGGCCGCAGTACCGGGATATTGGCCCCTCCTCGTACTACCGTCCTGACAGGCCGAGACTGACCAGAGGTAACGAGCAATCCATCATCAACGGCATCTGCAACCGCATCGCTATTGACGTATCTTCCATCAGCATCCAGCACGTGAAATTGGATGACAATGGAAGATATCTCGAACCGGCCAAGTCATATCTCAACTATTGCCTGACCGAGAAAGCAAACATCGATCAGACAGCAGCAGCTTTTATTCAGGATACGGTCATGTCGATGTTGGACGAGGGTGTCGTTGCCCTTGTTCCCACAGAGGCTACTGCCAATCCGGCATACACTGACTCCTACGACATTGGCAGTATGCGCACTGCCAAAATCCTGGAATGGTATCCGCGCCATGTAAAGCTACGAATCTACAACGATATCCTCGGTCGACAGGTAGAGGTAATTCGTCCGAAGACGGCAGTTGCCATCATCACAAATCCTCTGTATTCCGTGATGAATGAGCCCAACTCCACCCTTCAAAGGCTCATTCGAAAACTTAATCTTCTCGATGTTATTGACGAACAAAGCGGCTCTGGGAAGTTGGATCTGATTATCCAGCTCCCGTATGTAATCAAGACAGAGCAGCGTCGTCAACAGGCTGAATCTCGGCGTAAGCTGATCGAAGATCAGTTGGCCGGTTCAAAGTATGGCATTGCCTACACAGATGGTACGGAGCGTATTACGCAGTTGAATCGGGCAGTGGATAACAACCTAATGTCTCAGATTGAATACCTCACGAGCATGCTTTATAGCCAGTTGGGTATTACTCAGGGAGTTATGGATGGTACCGCTGACGAAAAAACTATGCTTAATTACGACAACCGAACCATCGCCCCGATTATCTCTGCTATTCGGGACGCCATTCGTTGCACGTTCTTGTCAAAAACGGCGAGAACAAGAGGACAGTCCATTGAATACTTCAGGGACCCGTTCCGGCTGGTTCCTGTTAGTGCAATGGCTGAGATCGCAGATAAATTCACGCGCAATGAGATCATGTCGTCCAACGAGGTCCGTCAGGTTATCGGAATGAAACCCGCCAACGATCCGAGAGCGGATGAACTTCGGAACAAGAACCTTAGCAAACCGAGCGGCGAGGAGCCGCAAGCAGAGGCAATCGACACAACTATTCAAAAGGAGGAAGAAATTCAAAATGGATAAAAATTGCGATTTCAGCGGATGGGCTACTCGCAATGACCTGAAGTGCGCTGACGGGCGAATTATCCGTAAGGATGCCTTTAAGTGCAATAACGGCCAGAAAGTTCCCCTTGTATGGAATCACCAGCATAATGACCCGCTGAACGTACTCGGTCATGCTTTGCTGGAGAACCGAGACGAAGGCGTGTACGCCTATTGTGCGTTCAATAACAGTGAATCCGGTCAGGCAGCGAGAGAAGTCGTCGAACATGGCGACATCTGTGCGCTGTCTATTTTTGCAAATCAGCTTCAGCAGCGTGGCCCCGACGTTCTTCATGGCGTTATCCGAGAGGTGAGTCTGGTTATGGCCGGAGCAAATCCCGGCGCGTTCATCGAGTCCGTCATCAAGCACGGAGAGGAATGCGAGGAGGAGGGCATCATCTACACCGGAGAGCCCATTACGTTGGTTCACGCCGCCGAGGCCGCCAAGGACAACAACATGCAGAACGAAAAGAAGGAAGACAACCGAACCGTAGCCGACGTGTTTGACACTCTCACCGAGGACCAGAAGACCGTCGTGTATGCCATTATCGGACAGGTTCTTGAGAGCAACAAGGCTGGTGCCGATACCAAAAATGATTCCGAAGAGGAGGATTCCAAAATGCAGCACAATCTCTTTGATTCCGAGACCCAGGACACCACCAAGACTCTGAGCCATGATGCTGTTCAGACCATCATCGGCGACGCTAAGCGCTGCGGCAGCATGAAGGCAAGCGTTCTGGAGCACTCTGCCGAGTACGGCATCGACCAGATCGACTACCTGTTCCCTGAGGCGAAGAGCCTGAACAATCCTCCTGAGTTTATCAAGCGCGATACCGGTTGGGTCGGCAAGGTTATGGGCAAGGTCCATCATACTCCCTTCTCCCGCATTAAGTCCGTCTTCGCCAACATCACCGAGGACGAGGCCCGTGCAAAGGGCTACTTCAAGGGTAACCTGAAGAAGGAGGAGGTCTTCAGCCTGCTGAAGCGTACCACCAGTGCAACCACGGTGTACAAGAAGCAGAAGATGGACCGCGATGACAAGATCGAGATCACCGATTTCGACGTGATCGCATGGCTGAAGTCCGAGATGCGGATGATGCTGGACGAGGAGCTGGCTCGCGCTTACCTGATCGGTGACGGCCGACTGGCTTCCAGCGATGACAAGATCAACGAGAGCAACATTCGTCCCATCTACAAGGACGATGATCTGTACACCATCAAGCGCAAGGTCCCCGTGGCGAAGGGCGCCGACGAGGACACCAAGGCACGCTCCTTCATCAAGCAGGTCATTCGCGCCCGCAAGGACTACAAGGGCTCCGGCAATCCTGATCTGTATACCACCGAGGATATGCTGACCAGCATGCTGCTGCTGACCGACACCACCGGCCGTGATCTATACACCGATGAGTCCCAGCTGGCAAAGAAGCTGCGCGTCAATGAGATCATCACCGTTCCCGTCATGGAGGGCGTTAAGGGCGTCAATGGCGGTGAGCTGATGGGCATCGTGTGCAACCTGAGCGACTACAACGTCGGTGCTGACAAGGGCGGCGCCATCAACATGTTCGAGGACTTCGACATCGACTACAACCAGGAGAAGTTCCTGATTGAGACCCGGTGCTCCGGTGCCCTGACCAAGCCCTACTCCGCCATCGCTCTGGAGCTGGATGAGGCTATTGCCTGACCGGCTGTAAATACATAAAGGAGGTAACAATCGATGAACAAGATCTTTTCTACGTCCGAGGAGAAGTACGTCAAGAATACCGTTGTCTACGGCAAGGCCAGTGACAGCTATGTCTATGAGGACAGCGCCTGCACCAAGAAGCTGGACAAGGACACTGTTTCTCGTCTGTTTCTGACCGGTCTGCTGGTGAACTACGCGGGCGCCACCTATCCTGCGGCCGCCCTGAAGGACAACACCGCCAATGGTGGCGTGGACGTGACCATCTGGAATGTGCTGGCTTCTACTGCTGCGGCTGTGACGCTGCACTCTTCTGAGTACACGGCGTAAAAATTCAAAATGGCAAAATTTTACGGGTCAATCGGCTACGTTACAACGGTGGAAACTCGGCCCGGTGTTTGGGAAGAGCAGGTTACGGAGCGGAAATACTCCGGTGACCTTCTCCAGAACCGACATATGGTCCAGAATGCAGATCAGTTGAACGACAACATCAACATTGCAAACGAAATCAGTATCGTAGCCGATCCGTATGCCAACGGTAATTTCTATGCGATGCGCTATGTTGTCTTTATGGGCGCAAAGTGGAAGATCACAAATGTTCGGGTGGCCTATCCGAGACTCATCCTGACGATCGGAGGTATATACAATGCACCATCGACTTGAGCTTCATGAGATTCTTTGCAAGGTCCTTGGAAGCAGAAAAGTATATTTTCAACCGCCCGAAAGCGTGAAAATAGAGTATCCGGCAATCGTATATTCGAGAGATGACATCGATAACACCTTTGCCGAGAACTCGGTCTACAAGCAAGACCACAAATACCAAATCATCGTGATTGACAAAGATCCCGATAGCAAGATCGTAGATGCGGTCTCTGAGCTACCGATGTGCCGATTCATTCGGCACTATGAAGCGGACAATCTCAATCATGACGTTTTTAGTATCTACTACAAATAGCATAAGGAGGACAACTCTATGCCCAGACTTGAATGGGATAAGACCGGTGAGCGTTTGTTCGAGACCGGAGTTGATCGAGGCGTTCTGTATCCTGCCATGAGTGGCGCCTACCCCAAGGGTGTCGCTTGGAACGGTATCGCAGCCGTGAATGAGGCTCCTTCCGGTGCAGAGCCGACCGCTCTGTATGCGGATAATATCAAGTACCTGACGCTGCTTTCTGCTGAAGAGTATAAATATACTCTGGAGGCATATATGTATCCGGATGAGTTTGCAGCATGCGATGGATCTGTGTCCATCTCTGAGGGCGTCGTCATCAATCAGCAGAAGCGGCATCCCTTCGGTTTGTCCTATCGCACGCTTATCGGCAATGATGTCGATGGGCAGGAGCATGGCTATAAGCTGCATCTGGTTTATGGCGGACTGGCATCTCCTTCTCAGAAGGACCACAAGACTGTCAATGACAATCCCGATGCTTCTACCATGTCTTGGGAGGTCGATTGCACGCCTGTGAATGTTCCGGGATACAAGCCTACCGCCTCCATCGAAATCGACAGCACCAAGATTCCTGCCGAAAAGCTTGCGAAGCTGGAGAACATTCTCTACGGCGGTGATTATACCGCTCTGGCGCAGCAGCCCGCCGACTGGACGACCAACTACAAGAATTACTTTGAGAAAACGGGCGAGAACTATGTGCCTGTCTCTGGTAGCTCTGCACCGACATGGTCTTCCGGCAAGTATTACAGCGGTAATGATGCGCGGCTTCCTCTTCCCGAGGAGCTGATCACGATTCTGGCCGCCTAAGCATTTTGAGGGGTGTATTCAGTTTGGCTGGCACCCCCGCTTTTTATGACTGAAAGGAGAATATTTCAAAATGATTACCAAGGAAATCACTTACACCGACTACAACGGCCAGGAAAGAACCGAAAAGTATCAGTTCAACTTTACCAAGGCCGAACTGACTGAGATGGAGCTCAGCGTGAACGGCGGTCTCTCCGCCATGATGGAGCGAATCAAGGAGACGGACGATCGTCCCGAACTCATGCGCATTTTCAAGGAACTGATCCTCAAGGCGTATGGCGTGAAGAGTGCTGATGGCAAGCGCTTCGTAAAGAGCGATGAGCTGAGAACAGAGTTCAGTCAGACCGAGGCGTATTCCGAGCTGTATATGGAACTCGTGACCAATACGGAGTCCGCCATTACGTTTTTCAACGGCCTTATTCCCAATGACATCAAGGCTGCCGGGGATAAGATGGTTCAGATGCCTGCCAAGGCCGAGTAAATGCTGAAGATTCGGGTCCCATACACGGAGCTATGGGATGAGGAGCATGAGGAGTTCCTGTATGTAAAGGAGCAAACCTTGACGCTTGAACACTCCCTCGTTTCAATCTCAAAGTGGGAATCCAAATGGCGAAAGCCGTTCATTTCAGATAAACAGAAGACGATGGAAGAAACGAGAGACTACGCTCGCTGCATGACATTGACGCAGAACGTCGATCCCCTCGTCTATAAGTGTCTTACAAATAAGGACTTCGCAAAAATTGATGCGTACATTGAGGCGCCCATGACTGCGACATGGTTCGCAGAACAAAAGGGTGGACCAAAGAAAAATGCACAGCAGGTGACCAGTGAACTGATCTACTACTGGATGGTAACGTATCAGATTCCTTTTGAATGCCAGAAGTGGCATCTAAATCGTCTTCTTACCTTGATACGAGTTTGTAACGAGGAAAACAAGCCTACGAAGAAAAAGAGTCAGCGAGAGATCATGAGAAGCAACGCCGAGCTTAACGCCGCTCGACGTAAGAAGTGGAATTCTCGCGGATAGTAGGAGAAATTCAAAATGATAACATTCAGACAAAAGGGCGACTTCTCCAAGCTTAATCGTTTTTTGGAGAGAGCAAAAGAGACCGTTCATCTGGGCGATCTCGATAGATACGGTCGAGAAGGAGTTGCCGCCCTTGCGTCTGCAACCCCTGTCGATTCAGGAAAGACGGCATCGTCTTGGTATTACGAGATTACTCGAACCAAAGGTGGTGTCGCCATTTCTTTTAAGAACTCGAATATTAACAAGGGCGTTCCGATTGCAATCATCTTGCAGTATGGTCACGCGACAGGAAATGGCGGATGGGTGCAAGGCCGGGATTACATTAACCCCGTTATCAGGCCCATCTTTGACAAACTTGCAAATGATGCATGGAAGGAGGTCAAAAAGCTATGAGTAGAACCATTGACCAAAGAGTCGTGGAAATGCGGTTCGACAACCGACAGTTCGAACAAGGCGTGTCTACTTCTATGTCTACTCTGGACAAGCTCAAAAAAGCACTTCGGTTTGACGGCGCCACAAAGGGTCTTGACAATCTTGGTGCTGCCGCCAAGGGGGTAGATTTTGCTCCTTTGAGTGGAGCTGTTGAAACTGTCCAGAGAGGCTTTTCTGCCTTAGAAGTCATCGGTGTGACCGCCCTTGCAAATATAACTAACTCAGCTGTAAATACTGGAAAACAGCTTGTAAAGTCTCTGACCGTCGATCAGGTAACAGCCGGCTGGGACAAACTTGCACAAAAGACAACCTCTGTTGCAACCTTGGTAGCTCAAGGCTACGACATGAGTACAGTAGAAGAACAGCTTTCCCGGCTCAACTGGTTTACCGATGAGACAAGCTATAACTTTACTGACATGGTCGAGAATATCAGTAAGTTTACAGCCACCGGCAAGGGGCTTGAAGAGTCTGTGACGGCTATGGAGGGTATTGCCAACTGGGCGGCACTTTCTGGGCAGAACGCTTCTACGGCAAGTCGTGCGATGTATCAGCTTTCTCAGGCAATGGGCGCCGGTGTCATGAGGATGGAAGATTATAAGTCCATTCAAAATGTTTCCATGGATACTGATGAGTTCCGACAGAAAGCCCTCGATGCCGCAGTTGCGTTGGGAACGCTAAAGAAGAATGCCGATGGCACATATGAATCCCTGATCAATAGCCAAGGCGCTTTTACTAAATCTCAGTTTGCACAGCATTTGACACAGGATGCGTGGTTTACATCAGACGTTATGATGAAAGTCTTTAACGATTATTCATCGGCCGTGGATCAGATTTATGAGTATGCCGAAGAAAAAGGAATCACAGCCTCTCAGGCGATTAAAGAACTTGGGGGCTCCGTTGATGAATTTGGTCTCAAAGCTTTTTTGGCGGCACAAGAAGCAAAAACGTTTGGTGATGCCATTGATGCTACAAAGGACGCGGTTAGTACCGGCTGGATGAACACTTTTGAACTGGTCTTTGGTAACTATGAGGAACAGCGGGTGCTTTGGACTGACCTGTCAAATGCTATGTATGACGTATTTGCCAGTGGGGCAGAGGCGAGAAACGAGTTGCTCTCCGCGTGGGCTGACCTTGGTGGGAGGAATCTCCTTGTTGAATCGTTCTGGAATACTTGGAATGCTATTTTTGGTTCTATCGAAGATGATGGAACCAAAATCGTTGGTATACTAACAGTTATTAAGGCTGCATTCAGGGAAATCTTTCCCGCTACGACGGCACAGAATCTCTATGACTTTACTGAGAAACTCCGTAATCTGACGGAAAGATTCAAAATGTCGGACGAAACGGCCAATAATCTCCAAAATACATTCAAAGGATTCTTTGCTATCTTAAGCATGGTTAAGCAAGGAATTTCTGCCGTCATTAAAGGCATTTTACCATTCGGTGAAACTGTTCAGTCGCTTGGAGGGAACGTGCTCGCTCTGACCGGGAATATTGGCGAATGGCTGTCTGGGATGGATGAAGCTCTTAAAGCCGGCGAAGGTCTTGGTGAAGTAACGGATGGAATTTCAAAAATCGTTTCAAAAATTTCAGGGTTCATCGGAAAGTTTATTGGTTCTATCAGTAGCGCCGGAAACGTAACGGAAAAACTCAGCGAAAGCGTCGATAATGCCGCAGAATCACTCGATAACCTTAGTTCCAAGAGTAAGGCTCTCGAATTTCTAAAGACAATTGGTGAAGCTATCGGGAAGATTGTATCGGCGCTTGCTTCTGTTGCTGGAAGGGGCTTTAAGAAAATCGCAGAGTTGATTTCCGAAATCAACCTTGATCGGGTAGCAGAAGCAATCGACACATTGTCGTTCGGCGCCCTTTCGGTAGGCTTGGTAAAGTTCGTAAGCTACCTCAAGAAACCGCTCGAAGAGCTTGGCTCAATCAAAGAGTCTGTTATTGGCGTGATCGATGCCGTCGGTGGAAGATTTTCTGCAATGGAGAAGTCAATCAATGCGAAGTCCCTTCTTACGATTGCAGTAGCAGTTGGCATTCTCGCAACATCGTTGCTTATTCTGGCATCGATTGATGCTAATAAATTAGGCACAGCGCTGGCTGGGATCGCCGCTCTTTTTGGAGAGTTGGTTGGCTCGTTTGCTCTTGTTGGAAAAATCGGTTCCGTGAAAGGAGCCGGTTCCCTTATGCTGATTTCAACGTCGTTGTTAATTTTAGCATCGGCATTGAAATCTATATCTGACTTGAGTTTTACGCAGGTCATTACTGGAATTACTGGTATAGCCGGAGCCATGCTTCTCCTCTTTACGGCGCTGTCGAGAATGCCAAATAATATTGCAAAAACCGGAGGCACCATTCTTGTTACAGCCATAGCCATTCGTGTCCTCGCGTCTGCTATGAGTGCATTGAGTAAAATCAATGGCGATCAGATAATTACGAGCTTCACTGCTCTTGGTGGTGCATTACTAATCATCGCTGTAGCAATGCGAGGGATGCCAAAAAATATGGCTGTTACAGGAGCTGGCCTTTTGATCGTTTCTGCAGCAATTGGCGTATTAGCTGTTTCGCTGCGTTTGCTTGGATCTACACCAATAGAAACTATTTGTAAGTCGCTTCTTGCGCTTGCTATAGCGCTTGGCGTTCTTGCTTTGGGTCTCAATGCGATGCAAGGGGCGCTCAAGGGCTCTGCAGCTCTTATCGTGGCTGCATCCGCATTGGCGATCATGGCCCCGGCTCTCGTCCTGATGGGATCTCTCAGTCTTTCGTCGATTGCCAAAGCACTCCTTGTCATTGCGGGGTCTTTTACGGTCCTTGGCATTGCCGGTGCATTGTTGACCCCAGTTATTCCAGCAATTCTTGCTCTTTCTGGAGCAATGGCGCTCATTGGGCTTGCCGTGCTTGGAATTGGCACAGGACTCTTTGCGGCCGGAGCCGGTCTGTCCGCCTTGGCGGTAGGCATCACGACTCTTGCCGGTGTCACAGTCGGTGCTGCAGCAAGTATTGCCTCATCTTTGTTTATCATCGGCTCCTCTCTTCTGAGCCTACTGCCTTTGTTTATTGAGAAAATCGGCGAAGGCATTGTCGCATTCTGCGTGGCAATTGGCAATGGTGCAGAGGCAATAGGTGAATCGTTCAGAAAGATATTTGTTGTGGTAGCGGATGTGATACTCACAACACTCGTTGAATATACGCCAAAAATCGTTGAGCTACTGCTCGATTTTATCATCGAGGTTCTGAATGCTCTTGCTACGAGAATGCCTGAGTTGATTGATGCGATCACGAATTTTGTTGGGGCGTTGTTCAAGAGTATCGGCGAAGCAATCAGCTCCATTGATACAGAGACAATGCTTCAGGATTTGGGCATCATCGCTCTAATTACCGGATTGATCGTTGGCCTTTCTGTCATTGGCCCAATGATTCCGAATGCGATGGTTGCCCTTATCGGTGTTGCCGCGTTTATCGCGGAATTGTCCCTTGTCCTCGCCGCCTTTGGCGCATTGAATCAGATTCCAGGGCTTAACTGGCTGATAAATGAAGGTGGGAAGCTGCTGCAGAGTGTCGGCACTGCAATTGGCGGATTTGTCGGTGGTATCGTCGGCGGTTTTATGAGCGGCGTATCGAGTCAGTTCCCGAAGATTGGCAAGGATCTTGCTGGGTTCATGACAAATGTAAAACCGTTCATTGACGGAGCAAAAGCAGTTGATTCCCGTGTTCTCAAGGGCGTTACTGACATGTCTGCGGCTATTCTGCTGCTCACGGGTGCCGATCTTCTCTCCGGAATTGCCTCTTTTATTAGCGGTAAGTCTTCGCTTGAAAACTTCGGTAGGGAGCTCGTCCCATTTGGACTGGCGATCAGAGAGTATTCCACTATCGTTTCGGGTATTGATGACACTATTGTGACCGCATCTGCAAATGCAGCAAAGGCCCTTGTCGAGCTTTCCAACAATCTTCCTAAGCAGGGAGGAGTTGTCGGATGGTTCTCCGGAAGTAATGACATGGCCTCTTTTGGGGACAGCCTCGTTACATTTGGCGAGAAGTTTTCCGAATACGCTTTGAAGATTCAAAATGTCGATACCAGCGTCGTTTCCGCGACAAGTAATGCAACAAGGGCTATAGTCGAGATCAGCAACGCTATTCCTAAGACCGGGCTATTTTCTGGAAATACGAGCATTGCCGACTTTGGTAGTTTGTTATCCAGCTTCGGATACTACTTCAGTAATTACTATGGCTACATAAGCGGCATCGACACAAGTGTTCTTTCTGCAGTTACGCAGGAGATGAATAATCTCGTGGCTATGGCTAAGGGGCTCAAAGATGTCGATACTGGTAAGATTGCAGGATTCGGGTCATCTCTATCTGCGCTCGGTTCCACCGGCCTTGATAACTTCCTGAAAGCATTCACCGGGGCAACAAGTAAGATCCAGGATGCGGCAAACACGCTAACCGATCGATTTCTTGTTGCTGCCTCAGCCAAGAAGCTGTCATATTACAACAAGTTCAAGGAATTGGCGGAATCTTGTATTTCGGGCCTTAGGATCAATTACAACGATTTTTACAACGCTGGTGAATACCTGGTCGAGGGATTCGCAAAGGGAATCTCTGAAAATACGTATCTTGCCGAAGCGCGAGGCAGAGCAATGGCTGCAGCTGCGGCACGAGCAGCCAGAGCGGAACTCAACATTAACTCCCCATCGAAGGTCGGTTGGGAAATCGGCGACTTCTTTGGTCTTGGCTTTGTTAACGCAATTGATGCGTATCAGAAGAAGGCGTATGATGTGTCCGCAGAAATGGCCACATCCGCAAAAAGTGGACTTACTGCTGCGGCAAGCAAAATCCAGAATGCTATCGATGGCAACCTTGAGACTCAGCCCGTGATTCGGCCGGTTCTTGATCTGAGCAACATTCAGGCAGGAAGCAGGTATTTGAATGGACTGATTCCGCAGGGAGGAATTCATACTGTGCGAGGCGCAGAACTTTCGTCCCGTATTACCACTGACTTCGGTAACGAAGGTTCCGTCAATCCGAGAATTCAAAATAGAACTCCGGCCACCGTATCCAACGCAACAAACACATTTAACATCTATGGTACGAATGCGCAGGAGATTGCGCAGGAGGTATCCAAGATTTTGAACAATCAAGTACAGAGGAGGGAGCGCGCATGGGCATAATCGTCTTTAACGGGGTATCCTCGAAAGATCTGGGGATTCGAGTAGCGACTCCCCCCGAGTACCAAATCCCTGAACGGGATATTAGCACTACATTGGTTCCCGGGCGAAATGGCGAAGCCATTCTCAATGTCGGTGCCTTCAAAAATGTAAAACGGGAATATTCCGTTTCTTTTCCTGCAGACATTCCGTTTTCCGAGAAAACAGCCACCATCGCCCGGTGGCTGTTTTCTTCTTCGGGATATGCCCGCCTTCAGGATAGTTACGATCCGAATGTGTATCGTATGGCATTCTGTCAGGAGACCATCGGTATTGAGTCTCTATACCAAGAGGCCGGAAGAACGACCCTTTCTTTTTCGTGCAGACCTGAACGGTTTCTTTTGTCCGGAGAAGAGCCCATTACGATGACCACGCCAGGGAAGATTCTTAACCCTACAGGAATGGCCACCGATCCTTTGCTGAGGGTTTACGGCACCGGGGCCGGTGAACTCACAATTGGCGAGAAGGAAGTGTCCATAAAAAGATTGGATACCAAGTATTTGGCAATAGACTGTCACACCCAAGACGCATTCTATTTGCACGTAAATAAAAACGACACGGTTTCAATTCAGGATGGATTTCCAAAATTGGGGCAGAGCGAGACACACATAACATGGTCCGGGGGCATCACAAAAATTGAAATTATTCCAAGGTGGTGGAGTCTGTAATGCAGCCAATTCTCTACAAGAGTACAGAAAAAGACTTCCTGACGAACGGTGTTGGTGTCCTTAGTGACGTGGTATCCTGTATTGTTCGGGAAGAGCGTAATGGTTCCTATGAGCTAACAATGACATACCCGATTGATGGAATACACTTTGCGGACATCATGTCGCGAGCAATCATTCTGGCTAAGCCCAACAATGAAGATCGCCCCCAGCCGTTTAGGGTCGTTCATATCACGAAGCCGATTGATGGAATTATTGAAATCGAAGCTACTCATATTTCTTACGATTTGAGTGGCGTTGCCGTTTCCCCTTTTTCCGCTTCAGGAATTGTCCAGGCGATCTCGGCAATCAAAGAAAATTCTATCCCAAAAGATAATGGATTTTCAATTCAGTCTGATCTCAAGGGAACCAGCACAATGAAAGTCGAAAAGCCATCCTCGTACCGCTCGTTGCTGGGCGGAACAAGTGGCAGTTTACTTGATCTTTATGGCGGGGAGTATAAATACGACAGATTCTCAATTTCGCTCTTGAACAAGCGAGGAACTGAAAGCGGATTCACGATTCGCTATGGAGAGAACATGACGGACTTTAATCAGGACGAAAACTGTTCCGAAGTCTATACTGATGTCTATCCGTATTGGAATGGTTCCAAAACGAGTGTCTATCTCCCAGAGAAGACAATTCGAGCAGAGGGTACATATGATTTCACTCGCATTCTACCGCTGGATATGTCTGAGCAGTTCGAGAATGCCCCAAGCGAAAGCAGCCTTCGCGAAGCAGCTAAGCGATATATGGCCACATACAAAATCGGGTCTCCAAAAGTTTCTCTCAAACTGTCATATGAGGATTTTGCCGAATACAAAAATCGAGTTTCTTTGTGCGACACGGTGAAAGTTGTCTTTCCGAAATACAATGTGAGCACATCTGCAAAGATTATATGCGTGGAGTACGATGTTCTCGCCGAACGGTATACGTCGTTGGAAATTGGAAGTACCACGTATGGCATTTCTGACACAATTGCCAACCAGAATACCGAAATCGAGAAGAAGCCATCAAAAACACTGGTCGAAAAGATTGCGGCAGATCTTGCATCTGCAATGGTCGGTGCTAAGGGCGGTTCTGCCCGTCTGCTGGATACGAACGGTGACGGAGAACCGGATGAGCTTTATATCGCCGACGATCCTGACCCCACCAAGGCCAAGAAGGTCTGGCGATTCAATTATGAGGGTTGGGCAGCAAGCGAGAAGGGGTACGATGGCCCATTCAAAATGGGTGCGACATTTACTGGAGGGATGCAAGCGTGGATGGTTACAGCGGCAAACCTGGTGACGGGAACCATCGACGCTAAGACAGTGGTGATCTCAAACCTGAGTGCCGATAGCATCACCTCTGGAACACTGGACGCTGAACGGATCGACACCGACAATCTGAAAGTAAAGGCCATAAATATTACTGGAACTATCAACGGCAGGAACGTAGAAGATCTTCCGTTTTCAAATTTGTCGGGACGGATATCTTCGGCGCAGGTAAGCGCCGATAACGATGCACTGAATTACCTGTACGGCAAAGAGATACACGTAAGTCAATCCGGGTATGTGGTATTTGAGACGCTCGCAGACGGGCCTGTTACGCTCAGCGCCACCGGAGTGGAGGACGTCTACGGCCGGTCCGCGACCTGGGGGGCAATCATTACAGCGGCCAATAAGTAATTGGGAAGTAGCCCTTAGTCTTTTCACTTAAAACGGATAAGGAGGTAAACAAATGGCATATTCGGAAATCCTCGTTAGTTTTGTCATAGGGTCGATCGTTGTAGAAAGCCGAGTGTACGCGCCGGGTGACACATACGGAAAATTGCCTACTGAGTATGCAGAAGTTAGTGCATGGTGTCTGGATAGTGGAGAAGAAATTACAGCTGATACTAAAGTTCGCACGGATGGACCGGGATATTCCGTGTATGCAAAGATCGTTAGTAATTTAATTCAGCCGGTGGCGATAAATCTGACAACTTGCGGGGTACCGCCCGTCTTACACATGGTTCAAGGCGATAGTAACTCGCGGACGATCGTGGCTTCGCTGTGGGACGGGGCGAAGCCGTATAACGTGCCGAACGTGCCGGACAAATCGTCGGTTATGATTCGCTTTAGAAAACCGGACGGAACTGGTGGCCTTTATGATTCCTCCGAGGCTGGTGAGGCCATCTCCTATGCCGGCAACGTCGTAACGGCCCCAGTAGCCACACAGATGCTGGCTGTGGCTGGGGACGTGTTCGCCGAGATCGATATTTTTGGCGGCGGCGCTGGCACATCAGCCAAGCGACTGGCTACGTTCCGCTTCATTATCGAGGTGGCGCCCTGCGTGCTCCCTGACGCGGAGATTATTTCCAGCGACTATTACAATATCATAACGGTAGATGTAGCTACCGCCCGTAAATACGCAAATGAAGCGAAGGCGTCTGCATCTGCAGCTGCCAACAGCGAGCAGCGCGTCACTGAAGCTGTTGTGCGGATGCCTATCATCAAGGACGATTACTGGTACATCTGGGATAGTAGCACTGGCGACTACGTCAAGACTGACGTGTCCGCTGTCGGCGAAAAAGGAGCTCCCGGTGTAACTGTCCCCGCAGATGGAATGTTTGGTACTGACATCAGCGAAGACGGGCATTTGAGAATATATTACACGGGGACCACGCCGCCTCCCCTGTCAATTAACGATAGCGGCCATCTTATTTTTACGATGGAAAACGGAAACGTGATTGATATTGGCCGCGTGATGGGTCGGGACGGCGCACCGGGAAAAGACGGCGACCCCGGCGAAAAGGGTGGCCCGGGTCCGGCAGGTTCCCCAGGTATCACACCCCACATTGGGACAAACGGTAATTGGTATCTGGGCGAGACTGACACGGGACTACCGTCGAGAGGTGAACAAGGCCCCGGCGCGGAGGTGTTTTACATCGACCTTGAGGGTAGATACCCCGACTACACCTGCCCGGTGGCGATGGCCGACATCAATGCGGCGTATGAGGCGGGGAAGGTGTTAGAATGCCGGTGCGCGATGGGAATATACACTGCAACGCTGCCGCTATTCGTCCCAATGCCCAGTGCAAATACATGGATATTCTCCGGCTCCGGTGCGCTGTCCGCAATGAACTTCCCTGCACAGTCGCTGACTATTGCCATTGTCAACGGCGTGGTGCAGGCAAGTAATACGCAGCTGGCATCTAAGGATGATAAGCTGCCGAACCCCAACGAGCTGACAATCAAGATTGGCGGCACTACCGTGACTTATGACGGTAGCAGCGCCCAGACCGTGGAGATCGCGGACGGGACGGAGGTGAGCTACTGATGGCGGCATTTGTTGATCTTGGCATAGTAAGCGCCTATGCAGACGCAAAGCGTGGCGGGTATACTGGTTCTTACACAGAATTTTGTAAAATGCTGGCGCACATCCCTGCTATTGCCCGCGTCAATACCAACCTGTTGGTTAACTGGTACTTCGGGAATACGGTGAATCAGCGCGGGAAGACGAGTTACGCGGGAACCGGCTACGGTGTGGATATGTGGTATACAACCGGCGCTACGCTGTCTGTGGACGTGACGGCGGAGGGCGTCAAGCTGTACAAGAACGACGCCTCCGCCAACCCCGCATGGGCGCAGGCACTGGAAACGGACGCGGCGGTCGGGCAGACGGTAACGGTCTCGATGCTCTACAAGGGCAACGGAGGGGGCGCCTCGCTGCGCGTGGCGCAGTCTGGCGGCATCGTGACGCTTGCCAATGTGTCCGACTGGACGCTGGTGCAAAAGACGTTTACGCTCGAAAAGTGGAGCGTCGGCACGTTGCAGGATCGCGCCATCGTGGCGATTCAGTGTTTCGAGAGCATGGCGGCTAATCAGGGGCTGTACATCAAGGCCATCAAGCTGGAGCTGGGTGAGCAGCAGACGCTAGCACATCAAAATGGCGACGGCGCGTGGGTGCTGAACGAGCTGCCAGACTACGGCGGGGAGCTGCTGCGGTGTCAGCGGTGCTATCAGGTCTACACAACGGCGGCGGCGCGTCCCGCTAAGGCGCTGGACTGTCGTCCCGTTATGCGGACGGACCCCGCGCAGAGTACGGTAAGCGTGGGCGGTGCGACGCTGTACGCCAACAGCGCGGAGCTGTAAGGAGGGCGCACATATGAAAAAGCTATATGAAGAATCCTCCGTGCGGGACATCGCGGCTGCCATCCGCGAGAAGAACGGCAGCAACACCAAGTATGCCATCGGACAGATGGCGGCGGCGGTGCGGGCGATAAGCACCGGACTGAAAACTGAGGTATACACCTATAATCAGTGCCGCCAGGAAGTGGAAAGCTACCTTAAAAACGTCACCTATGACCCGGCAGATTACACTGTATCGCTAATACCTGATTATGTGAAGACAACAAGCGCAAACAGACCGGTTGGCATAGCCATTACGATGAAGTCCGCCGGAACGCTGACAATCGTGGACGGGTACACAGGCAACAGTGTTTCACAGCCGGTTAGCGCAGGCGCGATCACGGTTTACAACTGTACGCCCGGCGCAACCTCCAAGTTTGTTTTAACTGACTCTGGCGGCAACATTGTCCAACAGGGGCTTATTAAGCCGACAGGTACGTGCCGGATGATAAATATGCTGAACGTGGATAACGTGCGGGATCTCGGTGGTTGGTCGTGCGACGGCGGGACAGTCAAGTACGGCAAGCTGTTCCGAGGCGGCGAGATGTATGGGTATCTGACCGACGACGGCAGACGACAGGCAATTGATATGCTCGGAATACTCAAGGAGATTGACCTCCGGTTTGAATCTGACTTAAACGGCAGGACAGAAAGCGGCTTTGGCGGCCCGGTCGAGATGCTATGGGTCGATATGACGTGGAACGACTTGTCATATCAGAAGGAGAGCGGGAACATTAAGGCGATTTTTGACCCGCTCTTTGACTACGCTATCGCCGATCAGCCAACCTATTTTCACTGTTCTGCTGGCGCAGATCGCACCGGCGTTGTGGCGCTGGTATGCGAAGCGGTATTGGGTATGTCGCAGTCTGACATCGACAAGGACTACGAATTGACAAACTTCTACTCTGGGGTCAGCACGGACGCCCTTGCCAGACGACGAAACGAGCAGGTTTGGACGCGGGAGATCAACTATATCAATACCTATTCCGGAGCTACTTTCCGGGATAAAGTGGTGAGTCTGCTGCTATCTTGTGGCATCACGATTGACAAGATCAATGCGTTTCGCGCTGCCATGATCGACGGAACGCCCGCTGTATTGTCGGCGGAGATCGCAACGTACAGCGTCACAAAAACACTCACTGATGTCACAGTCAGCAACGGAGCGGCATCTGTGCAGCAGTACCAGCCGTTCGTAGCAAGCATCACTCCCGCGAACGGCAAATTGATCGAATCCATTAAGGTGACGATGGGCGGGAAAGACGTGACTGTTGCTGTATTGCGTGGCAGCACGGACGTGCTGCGGCGAGCTGTACGGGCCGCTTTGACAAAATGCACAAGCAGCAACAAGCGTGTGTATGCCATAGACGGTCAATCCTACGTCACTGCGATTACAGCGGATGTTGGGCACGAGGTCAGCAGTGTTAAAATTACGATGGGAGGTGTGGACGTGTCCGCATATTTCAAGGATGGTATCATTGCAATCCCCACAGTTACTGGAGATATTGTCATCACTGCGAAAGCCGTAACGCAGGCGCCGAAGTATACAAACGTGGTGCTTTCGGCCGTGAACGACAAGGGCGCGTCAATGCCGTATCAGGACAATTACAACCTGTCATCCTCTGGCGCACCGCAGAGTGGTAATGGGTATGTGACTACCGGGTTTATCCCTCTGGCCGGCAATGTGACGAACCATATCTACCGTATTGCCGGCAGTGGGATTGAGTTTAGTAAATCCGATACGTATAGCCGTGTTGCGTGGTATGACGCTAATTTCACACTGCTGAAGACGGTAATGCCGGCACAGCGGATTGACTCCAGTCAGTGGTTCCCTGTTAGTATCGAAGAAGTTAATACGGCAATGACGTTTCAGCCGACTGAGAGTAGCACGAATGTTCCCACATCTGCCGCATACTTCCGGGTGTCGGCAAAGGGCAAGGGTGCAAACCTCATTATTACGCTGGATGAGCCGATTGAGTAAGGAAGGGGGACCTGATGGAAGCATGGACGAATGTCGGCGTGCCGCTCATTGTGGCGCTGCTGACCTCTACCGCCCTGTGGGGCGTGGTGAGCAAGGTGATCCTCAAGCGGATGGAGCTGACGGCCAAGCGCAGCAAGGCGGACGATGCGGAGCGGAAGATGCTGGTGGGGCTGGCTCACGACCGCATCATTCACCTCGGCATGGTGTACATCGAGCGGGGCTACGTCACGCAGGACGAGTACGAGAATTTGCAGGTGTACCTCTACGAGCCGTATGAGGAGATGGGCGGCAACGGCAGCGCGCGGCGCGTCATGGAGGAAGTGCGGAAGCTGCCCATACGATAGGGCATACGGATAGGTGTAGAAAAATGGAGATCATACACATCATTATCGGTGCGTGCATCGGCTTTTGTGCGGCGGCGCTGCTCAAGAGCGGGGAATAAAAGACAGGCGCAGATGCGCTGGAAAGGAAACTGTTATGAAGCTGAACAATAAAGTATATGACATCCTCAAGTGGCTGGTCATCATCGTTATGCCCGCCGTGGCTACGCTGTACGCGGCGCTGGCGGCAGTGTGGGCATGGCCTTATGCTGATGAGGTGGTGACTACCATCACTGCCATCGATACGTTCCTCGGCGCGGTACTGTGTATCTCTACGGCGCAGTATCACAAGGAGGCTGGCAACAATGGCTAAGCGGGTGTATCTGTCCCCCAGCGACCAGAGGCGCAACACCTACGCGGCGGGCGACACCACCGAGGCCATCCAGTGCGGGCGCATTGCCGAGGCTTGCAAGGCCGCTCTGGAGCGCTCCGGCGTGGAGGTGATGCTGGGGCAGTACGACACCATGCAGAACCGTGTGGCGGCGTCCAACCGCTTCAAGGCTGATCTGCACGTCCCCATCCATTCCAACGCCTGCAACGGCAAGGCCAGCGGTACGCATCTGTTCTGTTACAGCAGCGACCGGAACAGCGCTGGGTACAAGGCGTGTCAGGCGGTGCTGGATGTGCTGGGGCCTGTGACGCCGGGTGCGCCGGATGTCATCCGGGCGTATCCCGCACTGTACGAGGTGAAGCACCCTGCCGCCACGACGGTGTATATCGAGACGGACTTCCACGATGTCCCCAGTGTTGCACAGTGGATCATCGACAACACCACTCTGATCGGCGAGACCATCGCCAAGGGGCTGTGCGCGGCGCTGGGCGTACCCTTCGTGGAGAGCGCAAACGCGCCGGTGCCGGTACCCGCGGAGAAGGACACGACGCTGCCCATGCAGGTGCGGATGCTCAAGCGCGGCATGGCGGGCGCGGACGTGAAGACCCTGCAAGCGGCGCTGATCGCCTACGGGTTCTCCTGCGGTGCGGCCGGTGCGGACGGCGACTTCGGCAGCGGCACGGAGACGGCGCTGAAGAAGTTCCAGACCAAGTACGGCCTCGGCGCTGACGGTATCGCCGGGAAGGGGACTTGGGGCAAGCTGCTGGGGCAGTAGTGTACAGACGCTATTCGAAGTAAAAAAGCGCTGATTGCTCCTTGAGTATTCCTACATTTCGGACTTCAAACCCCTGTAATTTCAAGGGTTTCAGTTTCGGTGGAGGAAGCGTCTAAGTAGCACTCAAGCTAAAAAAACCAAGCAATCACTACGTTGTAGACGCAAGTAGGAGCGGTAAAAAGCGAGCAAATGCAGATAATTCATGCATTACTCCTATACCGCTCCTACACTTGCATTCCTACACTATTTTTCGTATTTCTTCTTGAAGCCAAGAAAGGTCTCTTTTGGTGTAGACCCTCTCGGTTATATCAGATATTTGGTGACCGATGATATATTTGATAGCATACTCATCAACTCCATACTTCTTCGCCTGTGTGACGAAATGCACTCGCGGGTCATGCGCTCTGTGCTCTGGGTTGAGACCGAGTTTCTTCAAAACCGCTACAAAACGAGTGCGGTATTTGTCATATGTGAGAAGTGAGTTCTCCTTATGAGTTACGCCATCCGTACAGGTTATCAGATATTTTGTATTGTTACTTACCGCCTCCTCGTATCGCTTTTCGATTAGCGGCCGTATCTTCGGATGTATGGGAACGAGTCTGTCTTCTCCGGCATCCGTTTTCATGCCACCAATCATAGACCCGTCAATGAGGTTAATATTTGCGACCTCAAGCAAACCAAGTTCCTGCGGACGCCATCCGGAATAGCATTGAATCAAGATAACGTCGATATATGGGAACGTATATACATTGTCCCAAAGCTTTTCCATTTCAGAATCGGTGAACGGGATATGGCCTCTTTTTGCATCATCTCGTTCTTTGATGATATCCTCTGATACAGAAAAAGTTCGTGCGTAGTTTCTGTCAACCAACTCGTATTCAACGGCGTAATCAAGCATCAAGTTAAACATGGACTTGATTCTACTCTTGATACCAGCGGATGGGGTTTTTACACCTTTTTCTGTCTTTACAAATCCGTCGTCCATACACCCACGAATATGCCTTGCTCTAAGATCAGATACACGCATTTTATAGACGGATGAGCAGTATGCCCAGCAAGATTTGATCGTCCTTTGACTTGAATTCTTCTTCAGGGTCTTGAAATACTCTTCAGACCATTTGGTGTAGAGTTCTTGTACTGTAATGGCTGGACTCAGATCATAAGGATTCTTATTATATTCCACCAACGCAGTATAGGCATCATTATACGTTGGAAAGTAGCTCTCTGGCTTCAGAGGCTTACATACAGGACGACCATTCTCGTCCTTACCGACCGTAACCATGGCCCTAAACGGGTTTCGTAGGTTGCGGTTTTTTATTTCGCTTATCTGCCCGAATCCATTTGGCAGACGGCGTCTTTTGTTGTTTTTACTTCTCTGTTTTCGTTTTTGTCCTCCTATTAGGGGGTACCCGCAGTGAGGACATACAATCGCTTTGTCACTTACCTGAAGTTCACACTCCGGGCATTTGATTAACATAGTAGTTCACCTCCATGAGAACACTATATATTTTGGTGTATGAATTGTCAACTCCTACACTCTCTTTTCTTTTTTCCAGTACGCAGGTGACGGTAATACGTGATAGTCTGCTTTTGTGGTAATGCACCATTGATAACCTAAAAAAGCAGAACGGAGGAGAAGAAAGAGAATGGAAGTACAAACTTTTGCGGAAGGATCAGTTCCCGTTTGCGTTGCGGCGCGAGTATATGGGAAAGACGCATCCTGGGTACGAGCCGGAATCATCGCTGGTTGGCTGCCGATCGGTAAAGCCACTCGGGGAGGAAAGCTCATAACTAAAATCGAGGAAATGGATTCTCGATTTGGGCGAATCAATTTTTATATTTCGCCAAAGCTACTCTATGATGAGACGGGATACATCTGGAAGGGAGAACGGAAATGAGTACGACTATTCGTCCGGAGATTTCTATGCGGAGCAACTATTGGATCGAACGCCATCGCTACTATGAACTGAAGCACTTCTGCCTACAGTATCCGATTTGGAAAAAAGCAAGCTCAAATCTCGATGGATTGGCAAAGCGAGGAGATGGTATCGGGCACAGCTCAGGTGTAGCATATGACCCGACAAGTAAGGCCGCCGAGGCAAGGGAATGGTACCTTGATAAGATGCGCTTGATTGAGGACGCTGCCGATGAATCCGATCCCGCTCTTGCGTCTTATATTTTGAAAGGGGTTACGGAGGGTGTCTCGTATGAACACCTTCGGTCAAAGCATGGCATTCCGTGCGGCAAGGACATGTACTATAACCGCTACAGACGGTTCTTTTGGATTCTCAATAAGACTCGGGATTAGCTCCGCATATTTTGCATCTCCTATTATGAAAGGAGTGTAAACTATGCAAAAAACTATTTTTAACAGCATCATTGCTGGAGCAGGTACTTGCATCGGATGGGCTATTGCCAGCAAGGCTATCACAATTGCATCTGATCCATACCAAAGAGCGATGGTGCAGCAAAAGATTAAGAAAGTAAAGTCTGCACTGAAGAATAAAGATTGAGCCGCTAACAACGGCTCTTTCTTTTTCTCTAAGGAGGTACTTATGGAGTTTATTGTAGCGATGATCACTATGATTCTTGGGTTTATCGCTGGCCGTTTATGGTCGAAGTCGCAGACCAGAGGCGTTCTTATGAAGGTTCTGGATGACTATGAGGATGCCGCAGCTGCTTTATATTTGGCTCTAAATTGCCAGCCTGAAGACCTGAAAAATGGCGAAATAGTAAAGTTCCAGGTTAAGGAGACACATTCGCAAAAATAGCATCCACTATTATGAGAACAATACTGAAAGGAGACTATAAGATGAGCGAGATTCAGAATTTGTTGGACAATGAGATTGTACGACGACTCAAGGAACTTGATGGCATGGCGTCCGGAAGCAAGGAGATCGGCGTTGCAATTGAAGACATCGAGCATCTGTGCAAGATGAGAGTGGAGGAAAAGAAGCTTAACGGTGAGCTTGAGAGCAATGCGCGAGAGGAACGCGATAAGCTTTTAGAGAACGCTGCGAGAGCAAAAGACCGATACATTCGTCTTGGATTGGATGTTGCGGGTCTGATTTTGCCGCTGGCATTCTATGGAATCTGGATGTATAAGGGATTCAAGTTCGAAGAGTCCGGTACGTTCACATCGACAACGTTCAGAAGCCTGTTCAACAGGTTCAAACCTACAAAGTAGCGTTTACAAAAGCGAAGAGCCAACAAAAAACACAAAGGCTCTTCGTTTTTCTCCGCTATTTTTACATTTTCTTTTGTGAAGAGATGTCTAAGCGCTTATTATCTCTTGACTAACAACGCAAGTATTTGTATGATGCTTGTACGTATTAGGAGGTATTAAGATGGGATTATCTAAGAAAAATGGACGAAAGTTCGAAGAGTACGTATGTAGCGAATGCGGGGGCCTCATGGAAAAGGCCGATGACACTGTGCTGGTTTGTACAGAATGCGGTTACTCCGTAGATATTGATGACTACGGATGCGAGAATGATTATAATGAATACTATAGCACACCGCAAAATGAGATATTAGATGAACCGGAGTGTTGCAAAGCCTGTGGAGGACCGTATCCAAGCTGCATGACGAGCTGTAAGATTTTCGACGACTAAGATGAAACCATGAAGAGAAGGTCTATGCTGTAATGGCATAGGCTTTCTCTTTTTATATTTTAGGAGAACTTATGCGATACCATTATGAGAAGCCAGAACTCTATATGTCCATGTACGGCCGCTTATATTTGTGCGATCATCCCGTCTATGATAGCTGCACATTGTTTACCATAGGAGAAAAAGGTCTTGCCGTCATTCAGCAACGTTTTGAATCCGACATAAAATACACTTGTTGGACAGAGGTCGATCCGTGGCTCACAGATAGCTTATATTTACATCCCAACTTCAAAGCGTACTTCGATGAGCGGGCAAAAGAGCCTACGGACGGCTTATATCCTACGGTAACTATTCGTCAGATCATGTGGGCTCTGAAAATGAAGCCACTTCCAAAAGAGCGATGGGAGACTGTCTTTGACAGGCGTGAAATTTAGGCTACGCGAAAAGAACATGGTGTATAATGAAAGGAGCGTGGATAAAACATGTATAAAAGCAAAATGCTAACGAATGAGGAGCATGACGTACTTTGGAGAGGCGCTGCTATTAGCATTAGTAATTTGAATTCTACAATGGAGGCTGTTGCCACGGCGAACAGGCAACAAGCAGCCATTGAAGCAATGAAAGAACTGTATGCCTTGGGTGCAGTAACTAAAGACAAATATGCTGACGGATTAAAAATGATTTTGTATAAGTGCGGTTATACATTAGAGAGCAACTAAAGGATTGAGCCGCTAACAACGGCTCTTTCTTTTTTTTTTTGCGCGAAAAGAACGTGGTATATAATGAAAACGACACTGAAAGGAGACTAAGGAGAATGGATGAAATGAGGATCAATTCTAAGTTTACAAGAGCAATTGTTTCTACGTTGCTGAAGAAAGTGGTCAAGAAGAAATTTGGGTATGACGCTAACATCATTCTAAATGAACTCACGGTCACGATCGACGACGGGAACGCGCATGCTCATGTGAGTGCGGATGTAGATCTCGGAAAAGAAGATTTTGTTAAGATTCTTCAGAATGTCGGTTTGTAAGATTGAGGCTTCGGCCTCTTTCTTTTTTGCGCAAAAACTGCATGGTCTATAATGAAAACAATACTGAAAGGAGTATCAAAAATGATTAGTCTGAAAGAGAAGTGGACGCAGGGTATTACCTGGAAAGAGTATTTCATTCTGAGTGCGATAATGACCATCATCGGAATTATCTATGGCGTAATTTATTGGGTTTGGGATGTGAAGTATTCTGTCTGGATTGAAGCTATCAAGCGGCGCATCGCAAAAACTAATCCTGGACGATACGGATGGTAACTGTTTAAGAAAGGGCTTTCATAGGCTCTTTCTTTTTGCGCGAAATTTACAAGGAGTATTATGAGAGAAAGAGTAGCTCAGTTGGGAGAGCATCAGGAAAATCCTGCTGGTCGGTGGTTCGAGTCCATCCTCTTTCTTTTTTATATTTTGCAGAAAGGAGAGGCCTATGACAGTAGCCGAGATAAGACGTTTTTTGGAAGATCACATTATGGATATGCATCTTCCGCCAATCAATGTTCCTTCATGGAAAGAAGAGTTTCAGTATGTCAGTTACTATAGATGGGCGGTAATGGAATACAAGATCATTATTCTAAATTACATGGCCGACCGAGAACGTGCTGATATTCAGACTTTGATTGATTGGACAGAGAATTTTATAGCAGAAATGGAGGACTTTACTACTGTAAATTTGGAGCATAATTTCCTGTTCTTTGTGGCCGTAGATGTTGGGAGGAACATCTTAGATATTTTACAGGCAATGAAATGAAAGGAGAACGTGTATGAATCATGCAAAACTGATGCAAAGCATCAAAAAACAACTTCCGCTGATATTTTCAATCGTCGCATCAGTAGGTGTTGTGGCGACTACGGCTGTGGCCCTAAAGGTCAAGCCAAAGAAACCCCCGGAGGATCTTAACCCGAAGGCAAAGGCGGTCGTATATCTCAAAACATATGGCCCGACAGTAGCCTTGGCAACGTTCACAATAGCTTGTATTTTTGGCTCCTATGCGGTTAGCAAAAAGCACCAAGCAGCTATTGCAAGCGCCTACACCATGCTTTATACGAGCTATAATGAGTACAAGGAGAAAGTAAAAGAGCTGTATGGGGAAGAAGCGCATAATGCGGTTATGGATGCAATTGTTAAAGAGAAATGCAAAGACGTTTCACTGACGGCATGCGGCTTCACTAACAGCAGCTTGTCTATCGATGATGAATTCGAGCCGGAAGTTGTGAGAACGTTCTACGAACCGATATCTGAGCGATACTTCGAATCGACACTGAGCAAAGTTATTGAGGCGGAGTATCACCTGAATCGTAATTTTGTTCTCGGTGCGACGATTGCCCTAAATGACTTCTATGAGTTCTTGGGCCTTTCAACAACAGAATACGGAGAGACGGTCGGGTGGTACCTCGATGACGGCCTATATTGGATCGACTTCGATCACCGAATGGTGCAGCTCGAAGATTCTCCGAACGGAATGAACGTATGCGTCATCTATCCTGTATTCGATCCTCGCCTGCCAACGGAATACGATATATAACTTCGCAAAAATTGCAAATGCTATTATGAAAAGGAGGTACTGCTATGAATTTTACTAACAAAGCAAATCTCATCAAGATTCTTGGAATGGCCGCAACGGTTATCGGTATGGGAGCTACCCTACTGACCGAATGGGTCAACGACAAGAAAATGGATGAGCGGATTGCTGAAAAGGTAATCGAAGCACTTGCCAAGAAAGGAGAGTGAGAGCCATTTAGGCTCTCTTCTTTTTTATGGATGATAAAGCTTTGATAGCCATTTCAAACTATCTGGACGACAGCCATGTCAACAAAGACTGCTTATATTTCAGAAGGAAATTTGACTACGACTCGTATCTGACGTGGGCAGCATCTGAATTGGCATCGAGAATCTTAGATAGTCCGCATGAGTCTTCGTTTACGATCGTCGAAGAGTTTATGTATGAAATGGCCATGTATGCCTTCTTGGCAACAGATGAGCATTCGCTAATATTTCAAACGGCCGTTGAATTGTCAGAGAAAATTTTAGAAGTTTTGAACTGAAAGGAGAAACTATGAGCGGAAAAACAATAGCAACATTTGCTTTGGGGGCTGCGACCGGCTTTGTTGGCTGCGGAATTTGGGTCATAAGAAAAGTGGCCAAATCTGAACGCATCAAAAAAGCCATTATAAAGGTTGGTGCGGAGGTTGCTGCCGATTATGTCTGTGATTCTCATCCTAAGCGGGTAACCGTATCCTATCACACATTCAGCAGCGAGAGAGCAGGTGATAAGCAATGAAAAACGGATGCTTATCTAAGGCTGCAAAAACGGTTTGGCTGTCCACAAAAAAGCACAGCCCCGAAATTCTTACCGGCATCGGGATTGCCGGCATGATTACAACTACCGTTTTGGCGGTGCGAGCAACGCCGAAGGCCCTGCGGCTCATCGAAGACAGACGGGCTGATATTTTGGAAGAAGATGAAAAACTTCCTCCGATCGAGGCAGTTAAGGCTGCTTGGAAAGTGTATGTTCCGGCTGTCCTGACCTGTATTCTGTCTACAGCGTGTATCATCGGCGCTAACTCTGTAAATCAGAGGCGCAATGCGGCAATCGCAGCGGCATATTCACTGTCAGAGTCCGCCCTGAAAGAGTATCGCGAAAAAGTGATCGACACCATCGGGGAGCGGAAAGAGCAGGGGATTCGCGATGATATTGCGAAAGACCGAATTACCGAGAATCCTATTCGAGAGGTCATTGTCTCGGATCGTGGAAGTACCCTGTGCTACGACAGCCTGTCTGGACGATATTTTAAGAGCGATATCGAGAAGCTGAGAAGGATCGTGAATGATCTGAATCGGAGAATGCGCGATGAGATGTTCATTTCTCTGAACGACTTCTACTGCGCCATTGACAACCCTGATTTGGGACCGACCAAGCTTGGCGACTTACTTGGATGGAATATTGATAAGGGGTATATCGATCTGAATTTCAGCTCTCAGCTGACTACGGACGGGACTCCGTGTCTTGTTCTGGACTACGCGGTGGTTCCAGAATACGAGTTCCAATAACACGCGAAATTTACAAGCACTTTAATGAAGAGAACCTTCGTTAATTTACATTTTTGAAAGGAGTTTACCACTATGGAAAACAACGAACTGATGAACAATGAGGTTATGGAGACCGAGGAGATCGCTGAGGTTCCCTGCGAGGGGAAGGATTACAACTTGCTGATCGCAGGCATTGGTATCGGTGTTGTGGCCGGAATTGCCGCCTACAACTACGTTATCAAGCCTGTCGCCTGTAAGGTGAAGAATTTCATCGCAAAGAAGAAGGCAGAAACCGAGGAGAAAAAGAACGTCATCGTTCTGGATCAGAGTGAGGTAAAGGTAAGCTGAAAAAGAGATTACCTGGTTCTAAAAGAGGGAGAGCACCCGTAACAAGGTGCTTTCTCTCTTGCTTTATCTTGAAAGGAGAGTCATATGCAGCAGTATCGTTATGAGGGTCCGGTAATGAGTTTTGATACTTGTGTCCGGTCTAAGTGGATCGCAACAACCTCTGCTATGTCCGAAAAGAAAGCAAAAAGTAATCTCGCATACCGCTACAAACGAGAGCATGGCCTCCTTCCGAGTGCCAGTATCAGATTGCCGGGTAAGATCATTCCTATTTCCTAAAAAGGAGGATTGTAGTGGAAGAGTACAGATCCAATTCAAATAAATCGAGGGAAGCACTGTCGACTCAGCCTGAAAAGAAGGTCGAGAAAGTTATCTCTGGCACTGCCAAGATAAGAAAAAAGTCCGGTATGCAAAGGTTTGCTGATATTTTCATGCCGGAGGATGTCGGTGACATCAAATCGTACATCGTCACAACTGTCGTTATCCCGGCCATTAAGAAGGCCATCATGGATGCTATGGACATGCTACTGTACGGTGAGACCGGAGCATCGAGAAAAGCTGGAAGCGCATCCAAAGTATCCTATAGGAGTTTTTATGATAAGGGGACAGATCGTAGAGATTCTCGGCCGACAAGAGTAAGCGGATTTGATTATGACAACATCATTTTTGCAGGTCGTGGAGACGCAGAAGCGTGTTTGGATGCGATGTTTGAAATCATCAGCACCTATGGCACAGTATCCGTTGCGGATCTATATGATCTGGCTGATATGCCGCCAACCAACAACTATATGCTCGACCGCTATGGTTGGGCTGATCTGTCCGGCTCGACAACGGTTCATGTTCGTGATGGATACACTTTGAAACTGCCGAGAGCAGTACCTTTGAACTAAATCTATAAGGAGAACAACATGAAAACTGATATTTTCAAGAAAGCAGGAATGGCGATGAATAAGGTCATTGCCAAGGGCAAGAAGCACAGCCCTGAAATTCTGATCGTAGCTGGTATTGCCGGCACCGTTGTGAGCGCTGTCCTTGCCTGCAAAGCAACGCTGAAGGTCGGCGAAGTCGCCGATAAGGCTAAGGACGACGTGGATCGCATTCATGCAGCGACCGAATCCGGTGTTACGGAGGCTGGCGAAGCTTATGCCGTGGAGGACTCCAAAAAGGATCTGACTCTCGTCTATGTTCAGACCGGGCTTAAGTATGTGAAGCTGTATGCCCCTGCGGTGATTCTTGGTACGCTGTCCATCACCGGAATTCTGGCGTCCAACAATATTCTTCGTAAGCGCAATGTCGCGCTGGCGGCGGCTTATACCGCCATCGATCAGAGCTTCAAGGAATACCGTGGACGTGTCGTCAATCGATTCGGCGAGAAGGTAGACCAGGAGCTTCGTTATGGGCTCAAGGCAAAGAAAGTCGAGGAGACCGAGGTTGATCCTGAGACCGGCAAAGAGAAGAAGGTTAAGAAGACCGTCGAGGTCGCTGACCCCAATCTTCACAGTGATTTTGCCTGCTATTTCGACAAAACTTCTCGCAGCTACGAGACCAACCGCGATTTCAACATGATGTTTCTGCGGGCCCAGCAGAACTATGCGAACGACCTTCTTCGGGCAAGGGGGCACCTGTTCCTGAATGAGGTCTATGACATGCTGGATCTCCCCAGAACAAAGGCCGGCCAGGTTGTCGGCTGGACGTATGACCCCGAAGCTCCCGAGTCTGATGGATATGTGGATTTCCGAATCCTCGAAATTGTCAAGGAGAATGAAGACGGCGCATTTGAGCCTGCTATCATCATCGATCCGAACGTTGATGGCGATATTCTCAGCAAAATCTAAGGAGGTAAGAACCATGAGAAAGTTCATTTCTTATGCACTGTCCGCCATTGCCGGAATCTTCTTTATTTCCGGCGTTGGCATTCTTTCCACGGAAAGGATGTGCTGAATGGACGGCATCGAAGGACTGATCGATATGGTCGATGCGATCCTCGATACAGGAAGGAAACGGCATATTGCAGGAGGAATCCTGCTGAGCCTTTCCCTCCTGTTCGGAGGTCTTTCCGTCACGGTAATGACAATTAAAGACAAGGAGAACAATGATGAGTAAAGCATCTGTGTTTATTGCGTTTGTTGCTGGCGCCGCTGTTGGTGTTGGCTGCACGCATACATATTTCAAAAAGAAATATGCTGATATTTCTCAGGACGAGATCAACTCTGTAAAGGAAAGCCTGAGTAATATGTACGAGAAGAGAGCAACGATTGCTTCGGAGAAGCCTGATATTCAGGAGATCGTTGCAAATCATCGAAAAGAAAAGGAAGCCGCCAAGAAGGAAATGGCTGATATTTTGGCAAACGCTGGCTATGTGGCTACGGACGAGCCAGAGAAGATCTACGTTATCAGCCCGCAGGAATTCGGAGAGATTTCCGAGTATGAGAAAATCAGTTTGATGTACTACGCAGATGGCGTAGTTACGGATGACGAGAGGGAAATCATTGACGATTGGGCGGACCTGATTGGCCCGGATTTCATGGAGCATTTCGGCGAGTACGAGGATGATTCTGTGTTTGTGCGGAATACCGTATTGAAAGCCGATTACGAAATTCTGAAGGATCTGAGCCCCTTTCATGATCCGGATGATTAAGACGGAGGTATAAATGACAAAACGCGAGCTGAACGAGGAATATTTTAACTGGATGTATCAGCTTGTGTTCGCAAACGAGAAGCGCCGGTCCTACCGTAAGCTACTTAAGTATTTGAATAGCGTGGAATTCACTTATATTTTGGATTTCGATTCAAATAGAGCGGAGGACGGTATGGATCTGCGTTATCGCTTTGGGTACGAGCATGATTACAATGGTCCCATGATCGCTGCATATTTGGATGATCGCCCATGCAGCGTTCTTGAGATGATGGTAGCCCTTGCAAACAGGTGCGAAGAGCAGATTATGGACGACCCGCATGCTGGCTGCCGAAGGGGCCAGTGGTTCTTCAGCATGCTCGCAAGTCTTGGACTGTCTGGCATGAACGATGAGAACTTCGTTAAATCGGATGCTGAAGAGATCGTTTCTCGATTTCTTTCAAGGCAATACAAAAGAAATGGCGAGGGCGGATTGTTCACTGTCAACAGTCGTCACGATATGAGGAACGTAGAAATTTGGTATCAGCTGAATTGGTACCTTGACAGTATTCTTTGACATTAGGAGGAAGATTCAATGTTTTTTGATGAAGAGACCTGCAAGCAGCTCGATAAGATCGAGAAAATGGTTCGAAAGATCAAGAGAAGAAGTAACCTTATTCTGCTTACAACCATTGTGGTTCTCGGCGTTGTTGCAGTATACGATGAGGTGACCGTCAAGCGGAGCAAGAAGGAAGGAGAATAACTATTACGAATGCTGGATTTTTTCACGATCTCAACGCGTACTACGAAGCGCGGAACTGAGGTCTATCCGAAATTCAGGATTTGCAAGAGTTCCGATTTGATGATCCGTGGCGGTGACTTCTATGCTGTATGGGTCGAGGAGCGTGGTCTTTGGTCTACGGACGAGCAGGATGCAATTCATCTGATCGATAATGAGATTCGTAAGGCCGCCAAAGAACAGGGTAACTGGGCCATGCTGATGGAAGATGCCGAAAGCGGAGTAATTGACTCCTGGCATAAATACTGTCAAAAACAGATGCGTGACTCATTTCACATGCTGGATGAGAAGCTGATATTTTCAAATACTCCGACGAATAAGAAAGACTACGCCAGCAAACGCCTGAATTACCCTCTGGAGGAAGGTAAGACAGAGGCGTATGACAAGCTGATGTCCACCTTATATTCTCCGGAGGAGCGAGAAAAGATCGAATGGGCGATCGGTGCTATTGTCTGCGGTGCATCCAAGAAGCTGCAAAAGTTTCTGGTTCTATATGGTGCCGCAGGTACTGGTAAATCGACTGTCCTGAACATCATTCAGCAGCTATTTGATGGTTACTACTCTGTCTTTGATGCAAAAGCTTTGGGATCTTCCAGTAATGCTTTTGCGTTGGAGGCATTCAAGAGCAACCCTCTGGTAGCCATTCAGCATGATGGCGATCTGTCTCGGATCGAAGACAACACCCGACTTAACAGTCTTGTTTCTCACGAGCTGATGACAGTCAATGAGAAATTCAAATCAACATATGCAAACAGGTTCAAGTGCTTCCTCTTCATGGGCACGAATAAGCCCGTGAAGATTACGGACGCCAAATCGGGCCTTATTCGTAGACTAATTGATGTTTCTCCTACGGGAAACAAACTCTCGCAAAAAGAGTACCGGCAGGCAACAAAGCAGATTGAGTTTGAACTTGGCGCCATTGCGTACCACTGCCAAGAAGTATATTTGTCGAATCCAAATAGGTACGACGATTACATTCCTGTAGCAATGCTCGGCGCGTCAAACGACTTCTATAACTTTGTTGTAGATTCCTATACGGTGTTCAAGAAAGAAGATGGTGTAACTCTTAAAGCAGCATGGGCGATGTATAACACATACTGCGAGGAGGCTAAGGTTGGTTACCCGTATTCGCAGAGAGCTTTCAAGGAGGAACTAAAGAACTATTTTCGAGATTACAGCGAGCGATTCAATCTTGGAGATGGTTCAAGAGTTCGAAGCTATTACTCGGGATTTCGAACTGAAAAATTTGAAGACCGCGTTCTGGCGGATATTCCAGAGCCGGCTTCCAGACTCATCGAATTTAAGGAGCAGAAGTCGATATTTGATGAGGTGTGCAGCGGCTGTCTCGCACAATACGCAACAACAAAGGAGACACCGTCGAAAAAATGGGACAACGTGACGACAACTCTGAAGAATATCGATACGAGAAAGCTCCATTATGTCAAGGTTCCGGAGAATCACATCGTGATTGACTTTGATATTCCCGATGAGACTGGAAAGAAGTCGTTCGAACTGAACCTTCAGGAGGCAAGCAAATGGCCCGCAACTTACGCCGAGTTGAGCAAAAGCGGAAAGGGCATTCATCTTCATTATATTTATACCGGTGACCCAGCTAAACTCAGTAGGATTTATGACGATCATATTGAGGTAAAGGTGTTTACCGGGAAGAGCTCTTTGCGGCGAATGCTTACAAAATGCAACAATCATGAAATTGCCTCCATCAGTTCGGGACTTCCGCTGAAAGGAGACAAGAGTGTGATAAATTTTGAAGGGGTCAAAAGCGAAAAGGGTTTACGGACGAAGATCAAGCGCAATCTCAACAAGGAGTACCACTCGGCGACGAAACCGAGTGTCGACTTTATCTACAAGGATCTTGTGGATGCTTACAACAGCGGTATGAAGTATGATGTGACTGACCTGCGAAATGATATTTTGGCATTCGCATCAAAGAGCACGCATCAAGCAGATTACTGTATCAAGCTGGTCAACAAGATGCCGTTCAAATCCGAAGAACCTTCCGACACTGTAAAAAACGACGACCAGCCATTGGTTTTCTATGATGTTGAGGTCTTTCCGAATCTGTTCTTGGTGAACTGGAAAATTGAAGGGCCTGACAGAGCTGTTGTTCGAATGATTAACCCCGAACCAAGCGAGATTGAGGAGCTTTTGAAGTATCGGCTGGTTGGCTTTAACTGCCGTCGGTACGATAACCACATCCTCTATGCAAGGTTCATTGGGTATACAAACGAGCAACTCTATACCCTTAGCCAGAGAATCATCAATGGCAGCGCAAACTGCTTCTTTGGAGAGGCGTACAACATCTCCTATACTGATGTGTATGACTTTTCGACTGAGAAAAAATCTCTGAAGAAGTGGGAGATCGAGTTGGGCATCCATCATCAAGAGCTTGGACTGCCGTGGGATCAGCCGGTGCCGGAAGAGTTGTGGACTAAGGTTGCTGAATACTGTGATAACGATGTTATTGCAACTGAGGCAGTCTTCAATGCTCGTAAGGGCGATTTTGTAGCTCGTCAGATTCAGGTCGACCTTGTACGACTGCTTCATGGGATCGACAACATGTCTGTAAACGACACGACTAACTCTCTTTCTGGCAAAATTATATTTGGCAAGGAGAGAAAGCCGCAGTCTGTATTCAACTACAGAGACCTGTCGCTGCCTGTGCCGTATACGGAGTATGGACGGTATAAAGATCTCTTTGGCGCAGACTACGTCTTCCATGTATTTGACAAGGATGGGTTGCCTACATATGAGGTTTATGATGGCAAGCGGGTGCTTCCTGACGGATACAGTATCCTACCGTTCTTTCCTCGTTATATTTTTGATCACGGACGTTCTATCTGGATCGATAATGACGATTTGGCTTCTATTGCAAGGGGTAGCAAGGAAAAAGCCTTTACACTTGCCATGGCTGACAAAACAGGAAATTCTTACCAAGAAATTGGTGAGGGCGGACGTGTTTTCGCTCGGCCGAATATGTACGGCAACGTATGGGATGGTGATATTTCCAGTCAGCATCCGCATAGTGCTATCGCCGAAGTCCTGTTTGGTCCGGTGTTTACGAAGCGGTTCGAAGAAATCGTCGAAGCCCGTGTTGATATCAAGCACAAGGACTTTGAATCGGCCGGGGAGCGCCTGGGAGGCGCATTGAAGCCATATCTGACGGAGGAACTGGCAGCTCCTCTTGCTCAGGCACTGAAAATCGTTATCAACTCGATTTACGGGTTGACCAGTGCAAGCTTTGACAACCTGTTCCGAGATACCCGTAACAAGGACAACATTGTTGCAAAACGCGGCGCCTTGTTTATGACTTTGCTGAAAGGCGAGGTTGAGAAACGGGGCTTTACTGTTGCCCACATCAAGACGGACTCCATCAAGATCCCCGATGCAACGCCTGATATTCAGGAGTTTGTAATTCGGTTCGGTAAGGAGTTCGGCTACACTTTCGAAACGGAAGCCAACTTTGAGAAGTTCTGCCTTGTGAACAACGCAGTTTATATTGCGAAGTTCAAGGACGGAAAGCACGCTGGAGAGTGGACTGCGACGGGTGCTCAGTTTGCAGTTCCCTATGTGTTCAAGAAGCTCTTCAGCAAGGAAGAAATCACCTTTGCGGATATGTGCGAGACCAAGTCTGTGACCTCGGCTCTCTATTTGGATATGAATGAGAACCTTCCGGATGTGGGTGGTCTGGAAAAAGAGGTTGCAGCACTTCTCAAGAAGCACAGTGACAAAAATGGCGATTTGCCGTTTGGCATTGACGAGCAGGTTCAGGCTTTGAATGCTGATATTTCCAAAGGTCACGACTATCGTTTCATCGGTAAAGTCGGTCAGTTCTGCCCAATCAAGCCCGGATGCGGTGGTGGAGTGCTGCTGCGTATGACTGAGGATAAGAAGACCGGATTAAAAAAATATGCTGGTGCAACTGGAACAATTGGTTATCGTTGGATGGAGTCTGAGATGGTTCGTACTCTTGAAAAAGAAGCGGACATTGACCGTTCTTATTACGACAAGATGGTTGACGATGCCGTCGACACGATTTCTCAATTCGGTGACTTCGAGCAGTTTGTTTCCGATGATCCTTATATTCCGGATGATACACCGCCTTGGTTTGGCGCAGAAGAGCCTCACGGAGATGAGGCAAATTTATTTGCTGTAAGATAGGAGAAAAACTATGCCTAAAGTAACAGAAGACATCATCATCGAGAATGCTCATATTCTCCCGGGCGCATTTCGGAACTTCTCCGGACGCCCCGACAAGTATAACCGCGTCGGAAGCCGGAGCTTCTGCGTTGCCATTGACGACGGCGATCTGGCAAAGAAGCTGATTGAGGACGGATGGAACGTTCGCATTCTGGCGCCGCGTGACGAAGACGAAAGCCCTCGTTACTATATTCAGGTGCAGGTGAGCTTTGAAAACAAACCGCCTCATGTCGTCATGCTTACCGGACGTAAGCGGACGAATCTGAACGAGGAGTCCATCGACTGTCTGGACTATGCGGAAATGCTCAACGTTGACCTGACCATTAGCCCATACAATTGGAACGTTAACGGTAAGAGCGGCGTTAAGGCATATCTGCGGAATATGTATGTCACTATCCTCGAGGATCGTCTGGCAGAGAAGTATGCCGAGGACGATGATGTTCCGTTCTAAGACGCCATGGAGGACGAGAAGAACTGCAAGACCTGTCGGCACGGAAAGGACATGCTGTACCGGCAGCGTCTATGCCAGAAATCAAACGAAATACAGTCGGAGTTATATTCTTGCCCTTACTATGAGCATTGGCTCTGGCGGAAACAGGTGACAGACAATGGCCGGAATCAGTCTGTATGATTACCAACTGGATGCTGTAAACCGGATGCGAAACGGCTGTATCCTCTGCGGTGATGTAGGTAGCGGCAAGTCCAGAACTGGATTGGCATACTATTACTCACTACAGGGCGGACAGCTCGGGACGAAGCAGTATGTGAAGATGAAGAACCCAAAAGATCTTTATATTATCACAACTGCTCGAAAAAGGGATACGAAGGAATGGGAGGGCGAATTGGCGCCCTTCCTTCTTTCTTCTAACTCAGATGCTTCCGGATACAAAAACAAGGTGATTGTCGACTCGTGGAACAACATCGCTAAGTACATTGATGTAAAGGATTCATTCTTTATATTTGATGAGCAGCGCGTTGTCGGCTACGGAAAGTGGACAAAATCCTTCCTCAAGATCGCCAAGGTCAATGAATGGATTCTATTGTCCGCTACTCCTGGAGATACATGGTCCGACTATATTCCTGTCTTCATCGCAAATGGCTTTTACAAAAACAAGACGGAGTTTAATGACAACCATATCGTGTGGGACTACCGAGTTAAGTTCCCAAAAGTCGACAGATATTTGAATACTGGGAGGCTGATACGGCTTCGCAATAGGATTCTTGTCGACATGGACTTCCAACGCGACACAATTGCGCATCACGAAGACGTTCTGGTTAAGTATGATATTTTCGAGTATAAAGCCGCTGGTAAGAATAGATGGGACCCGTATAAACAGGCTCCCATCGAAAATGCAGGTGGCCTTTGCTATGTGTGGAGGCGAATCGTTAACTCCGATATTTCTCGGCAAATAGCATTACTTGAGCTATATGAAAAGCACCCTCGCATGATCGTGTTTTACAACTTCGATTATGAGCTTAATATTTTGAAGGAGCTTTATTATGGAACAGGTGTCGAGATTGCTGAGTGGAATGGGCACAAGCACCAGCCTATCCCCGAGTCAGACAACTGGGTCTATCTGGTACAGTACACAGCCGGTTGTGAGGGATGGAACTGCATTAAGACCGATACCATTGTCTTCTACTCACAAAATTATTCCTATAAAGTCATGCACCAGGCAGCCGGCCGTATTGACCGGCTAAACACACCCTATCGCGATTTATATTACTACCATTTGAAATCTCATGCAGCCATCGACATTGGGATTAGTCGAGCGCTGAAAGAGAAAAAGACATTCAACGAGGTTCGCTTCGTTGGCGGAAACTAAAACCGAAAGGAGAACTATCATGAAAGCAACAAAAGAACAGATGAAACAGGAGGCACTGTTTCGAATGAAACTCCTCAACCTTCATTCCAATGTGGTCAACGAGTTTCAGAACGAGGACAAGCTCAATTATTCCGAGGGTACACTTGGTATCCTTTATTGGGCTACGGATGAGATGAAGCAAATTGTTGAGAGCTTCGAGAAGAAGACTGGGTACACAGTGTATCACCTCATTGACAATAACAGTGAAGAGATCGGTCATATGCTGACACTCCTTTACGTTTCCACCGAGATGGAGGAGTGGACTTATGACCGTCGGGATATTCAGGATGGCTGCCCGCTGGCATATGTCGAAAATATGACGTATCCGGACTGCTCTGAGTTCGGATCGGTTGGTGTGCGTCCTGCAAATGGAGGGGTGGTGAGAACGGCATGACTGAACAAAAAAAGTGGGACGAATGCAAAAAAAGCTTTTATCGACAGTATGGCCTGATGTGCGCTGACGGGCGAATTATTCGTATTTTTGAAGAAAAGGAGAGCAGAGAAATGAGCAATGTTACTTATGGCGCGTATTGCAAACAAGATATTGATTCCGTCTCCAAGATGATCCAAAAGCAAAACTACTACCTCATTCCTGGTATTGCAAAGGTCATCTACAATCCTCCGGCGACTATCATTCTCTGGGAGGATGAAACGAAGACGGTTGTAAAGTGCTGCGAGACCGATATTTATGACCCGGAAAAGGGCTTTGCTATGGCGGTCATCAAAAAGCTTTGCGGAAATACGTCGGCTCCGTTTCATCGCCTTTTCAAGACTTGGTGCTTGGAAAGTAAAGACAAGCCGGATATTCAGCTGCCGGAGATCAATATTGGGGACATCGGGAGTCTCCTTAAAGATGCAGTGAACGAAGCTTTGGGAGCTTTGGGAAATAGGAGGTAATTATGGAAGTTAGTGCGTACAAGGAGGTCTATTTTGGCCAGTTCTGCAAAACGTGCAAGAACAAGGATATTTCTGAGTCCAGCGATCCTTGCGATGAGTGCCTTGAAAATCCTGTGAACTTATATTCTCACAAGCCGGTGAATTACGAGGAGGGTAATGCATGATTACAACAATTGTATTTGCTTTATGCATTTTTATCACTGTTGCTTTGACCATGCTGATCGCCTGCAAGCTGTGCTATAAAAACAACATCCACTGGTTACTGATTGGCACATGGGCCTTGGGTGTCACCGGTCTCATTACGCACTTCGCCGGTATCTGGTAAGGAGGGTGTATGAGTATTTCGTATGACCAATACTTAGACCAGCACCGGAAAAATGTCCTGAAAGGCTTTAGTTGGCTGGTTGACAATCTTCCGGATTTTTTCAAAGGTGTCGATACCTATGCAATCGCAACTCAAATTTTGAGGCATGATAGTAGTAAGACCTCTCCAGAAGAGTATGACGCCTACAACGAATACTTTTACGGAGGCAATAGGTCTTTTCGAGTAGTTCGTAACTTCCAAAAAGCGTGGCTGCATCATATCCACAACAACCCTCACCACTGGCAGCATTGGGTTCTTATAAATGACGACCAAGATGAGGGCGAGATTGCTCTTGAGATGCCTTACGAGTGCATCATTGAAATGATTTGCGACTGGTGGGCATTCAGCTGGCAGAAAGGTGATCTCAGCGAAATATTCTCGTGGTATGACAAGCATCAGAACTACATAAAGCTTGCCTCAGGCACGAGAAGAATCGTGGAAGATATTCTCTGGGAGCTTCGAGACAGACTCGGGTATAATGTTCTTGCCCACCACGGAATCAAGGGACAGAAGTGGGGTGTCCGTAATGGTCCGCCTTATCCTCTTGATAAATCCAAAAAGTCTGATACAATCGTAGAAGATGCTATTGAATCAGGAGAGGTTATAAAAACCATTAACCGAGAGAAGCAGCTTCGCCATACTAAGAGCGGCCACACTCCGGGTCGAAGCTACATCGACGGCGACTTGGACTATGCCCAGGAACTTGTTGATAGACATTCAGGGAAGGGGAGTCCAATACGAGACCGAAACGGAAATTGGACGCATCAAGAGCGAATTGATAATAATGAGACTATTGGCTCTTATGTTGACAGAAAGACGATGAAAGAAACTAAGACCAGTAAGGGTATAATTGCATATTCCAAGACAGGAACGCATATTTACCCGGCTAAGGACGAAAGGAGTTCTGATGATTGAACTTAATCAATCGCTTGAAGGAAAAAGAGCGAAACTAATTTACACCGATGGTGAAATCCTTACGGGTCTAATTCTGGATTATATTTATCCGGAAGACAATGAACCCGAGGGACTTTCTGGTTTGGTTGTGAAATGCGACCAGAGGGATTATCTCCTCGGTGTAAATGAAAATGAATTGGCTCAAATTGAGTTGATTCAGGACGCTGAAGAATCAGGCAGCGAGGCAAACTAAAACAACATAACCATGAATGCCCTGGATTGTGCGATGCAGTTCAGGGCATTTCTTATTTTCTGAAAGGAGAACAAAAAATGATTTTAGCAATCTTGGCGGTGTCAATTATCACCTTATTTATTGGCATTTACCTCAGCAGCAACCTAAGGCTGTTCGATTTATCTAACTATCTTTGCGGTATCGGCTTGGCATTTGCGGTTATATCTGTAATTGCCGGCGTCATCGTTGGGGTTGATGTCACCAAGGCATCTGTTCTTGATGAACGAATTGCTATGTACGCCGATGAAAACGAGCGCATTGAGCAGCAAGTGGCGGAAGTTGTTCGCCAGTATCAGCAATATGAGACTGATATTTTTACAGAAGTAAATCCCGAAAACGCAATTACGCTCGTCGCTCTTTATCCCGATCTCAAATCGGACAGCCTTGTGCAAAGCCAAATTGAGCTTTACACAGAGAATAATAAGGCCATTAGAAACCTGAAAGATGATGGTATTAAGGCAAATGCCTTGCGTTGGTGGCTATATTTTGGAGGGAGGACCAAAAATGAATCTTAATGAATTGCGCGAAGCGATGGCTTCAGACGCCACAAAGGAAAACGAAGAACTGAAGCGAGATCTTGCAAGTCTGAAGAAGAGATACCATAAAGACACGGAGCATCTTCGTAGCTGCTGCAATGCTCAGCTCGAAGACATGAAGGCTTTGGCTAACCGCTGCTGGGTTCTTAGCAGAGGAGAACTGTGCATTTTCTGTGAGCTTAACACATACAGATGCCCGCATAGCATGAACTTTGACGACAAGTTGCGCGAAGCAAAGAAGCTCAGAAAGGAAATGGAAAAGTAATGAGCGAACGAGAAAGAATCTCCGAGGTCCTCGATGCGATTGAGAACGGGATGTGCAAGATCGCTGAGACCCGTGATATCTGGCAGAACGATCTCCTTTATGCCCTGTGTGAGGGTGAGCGGATTCTACTTACGGCTCGACTGAAGGAGCTTAGCCGTAAGGAAAAAATCGCGAATGAGGAGGATAAGAAGTGATGGCTACATTCGTAGAAATTGATCCGAGCGTTGGCGAGCTCGTGCAAGCGTGCGATGGATATTGTCCATGTGCAATTACCAGAGAACCGGATACCCTATGCCCTTGTAAGGAATTCCGAGAGGCTACGGACGGGACTGTATGCAATTGCGGAAGATATTTGAAAGAAGGGGAATAAAAATGGCGCTTGCTAAGAAATGTGATAGGTGCGGAAATCTGTATGAGCCCAAAGATATAAATATTTGCGGAGCGATCTCTAATGGGCTTGGGCTGATTAGTCGCGATGAGCAGAATGGCCGCGCCATTAGCCGCAGATATTTCGATTTGTGCCCGGAATGCCTGGTCTCTCTTGCCAACTGGCTGAAAAACGAGCCCATGACTTTCAATGAGATTCGGCAGGCCGTTGGGCTTGAGCCGATCAGAGAAAGCGACAAAGCTTTTGTACAATTATATTCTGAAAAGGAGAACAAAGATGATTAAGCTTGATGTGCGGGGGTATTGCGACCACTGCCCGCATTTTGAACCGGAAGTTGTCGAAAGGCCAAAGGTTAATATTCTGACAAGCTATGATTTTTGCAATATGGAAGATAAACGGATGGCCATTACTCACGGAGATACCATCGTGAAGTGCTGCAACCGAGATCGGTGTGCGGCCATTTACGAGTATATGGAGGGTCAGAAAAAATGCTAAAAATTGAAAATGTAGAAGTTATGGGCTGGGAGGCCGCCATCAGAGGCATGCGTAATCCGAAGAACTCTTGGGATAGAGGCGATACTGAATTCCATGGCGGTGTAGTACGCTTTGATACCTGTAATGAGCGTTGGGAAGATAATGGATACACGATGAGCCTCGGCTCTAATGACCTCGACCTCATGACTCGCCTCCGCAACGCCGGCACTGACCATCGTAAGTTCATGCGGATGATTACCGTGTACCTTGATATTACGGCTCCGCTGTATTGGTGGAAGGAGTTCGATACCTATAAGGTGGGTACGGTTGCCAACTCCTGCTCGACTATGCATAAGATCGCGGATAAGGAGTTTACGCTGGAGGATTTCAGCCACGAGCATTTGTGCGATGATGAGCTTGCACTTTTGGAAGAGGTTATTGCCCGTTTGAATATGAACCGAATTGTGTTTATTGCCAAGAATGATAAACAAGTGGATCGGTACACTGTTATGTCGGATGAATGCTATGCAAAGTACAAGAAGACGCTTTGGTGGCAGATGATCCAGCTCCTGCCGAGCTCTTACAACCAGCGACGGACGGTCATGCTTAATTACGAGGTTTTGGCAAACATCTATAAGTCCCGTCGGAACCACAAACTCGACGAGTGGCATATGTTCTGTGACTGGATTGAGAGCCTGCCGTACAGTGAGCTGATTCGGGGAGTCTGGGTATCATATGAAAAATGACCATTGTAGGTGAAAAAGTAGAGGAAAAGGAGAAAACATGAAAGTATCTAAGATCTTGAAGGTTGTAGGGGACTGCGAGCGGCTTCGTGGTATTCTGCTGAGAGGTGAAGAACTTATGGAAGAGGATAAGACAAATATTTGTGACCTGCTGTGGGACTACCGCTGTGAACTTCTGAAGAAAGAGGTTGAGTAATGGATGAATTAGCCTACAGACGTTATTGCGACCGCGGAAAGGCTGCCGATGATATTTTCCGGGCGGTAAAAAGCATGTATGCTTCTCTTCCTTGGCGAGATGCGTATTTACGAGCGGTCAAAGACGGACTTCTGACTAAGGACGATAGAGAGCTTGTCCGCGAATTTCATCCTGTTCGTTAACCAAGTCACGCGAGAAATACATCTCCTATAATGAAGGGAGTTGATTTAACATGACTGTTAAAGATTGGCTGAAGAAACCGGTGAAGACACATACCTATTCTGATGGAAAGTATGGAATCCAAGAGAATCGACCGAGGTTGTACTGTAATGATGGATATTCCATTTCGGTACAAGCCAGCGGCTTTCATTACTGTGAACCGAGACTTGATGGGGTACAGGACTATGAAAGCGTTGAGCTTGGCTACCCGAGTGAGGAAGACGAACTCATTAACGAGTATGCCGAGGATGATTCGGATTACACAGAAACCGTTTATGGTTATGTGCCTATCGAAATTGTCGAAGAGCTTATCAACAAACATGGAGGAATAAAAATCTAATAAAACAACGAAGTAAGAGGTCACAAAAGTGGCCTTTTACTTTTTCTTTTTGCCTAAAAATGAAAGGATATTTTATGGAGAACATTAGTTTTGACTTTGGGAAGATCCTTAAGATGCGAATGGACAGGATAGTTCTTGACATCGCAACTGCTGAAATTGCTGACCTTACAAAGGATCAGAAGACTGCTGCTATGTCAAGAGACATCTTCATGGTGTTCATCAACCACGGCGTTGAGCTTCCTATTGCTCTTGATATTCTGAAGGATGTCGCTGACATCATGCTCAAATCGCAAGGAGGAGAAAAAAATGGCTAAAGGAGTAAAACGAAACGCCACGTGGGCTGACGTAACCAGCGCAAGAAAGCGTGGCATGAAGGAAATGCTGGAGGTTGTCACGTATACCCTGACATCTAAGCAGGGTTTTGAGAAGGACGACATCGACCTCCTGATGCAGAACATCGCATACGTAATGGAATCCGTGTCTGAAGGTCGCGTAAATATGCGTGATATTCGCGATGCGGTTAAGGATGAAGTAAAAGTCGTCTTTACAACGGAAAAGTGAGGTATGTATGACTTATTTGGAGTACGCAAAGGCACATAGAGAAGAGCGTGGAATTCCCAAAAATATTGATTTGGCGATAACTTATTGCCCAGATGCTTTTGCCGAGGATAATCGGAAGTGCATGGCGGACACAAATCCTCAGTTTACACCAAAAGAGCAAGAAGAGACCTGCCGCGTTTGTTGGAATCGAGAAATTCCAGAAATGAAACCTCGCATTCTGGATTCCGGGAATCGCCGTAAATTTGAGTCCGGAGCTGTCCGTGATATTTGCGAAGGGAAGGGACGCTGCGATCTGCTGCCTATGGCGGTGGTTGCCCGTCTTGCTGACGAGCCGGTTTTGAAGTGCATCGAGAACTTCCAAACCCATAATGGGGAAGTGGATCTGCTTTACCCTGCACTCGTACAGACATACCAGAAACCACTTATGATATTTCCGGACAAATACACGATGCTTCTGGAAGTGTCCAAGCATTTTGAAGCCGGTGCCGTAAAATACGGCGACAACAACTGGCGTAAAGGTATTCCTGTACACTGCTATATCGACAGCGCGGTACGACATTATCTCAAGTACCGCAGAGGGGATACGGACGAACCGCATGACCGAGCGTTCTGCTGGAACCTGATGTGCGCCATTTGGACGTGCGAGAACAAACCCGAGCTAAACGACTATGACGAAAGGAACGCGAGAAACGATGACCAGACAGAGACGACCGAGATTTGATATCTTATACCTATGCATGGTGATCCTGCTTGCTGTTGCAATCTTGATCGTGAACAAGGAAGTAAAGCAGCTGCGTAAGCAAGTGGTCGCAAATGCAGAATGCCAGACTATCGCATATAGGATGTCGGCGGCTTTCGATATTGCTAAGGTGCGAGAAGAAATCGAGCCAGAGCAGCCGGCACGAACATACTTTGATGTCCCTTTGGAGAAGGAACTGCAAGACTACATCTTTGATATTTGCGATAGCTATAACGTTGATCCAGAGTTGATTGTATCTATGATCTTCCACGAATCCAGTTTTCGTTCGGGAGTGATCGGGACGAATGACTCTGGATATTCTTATGGCTTGATGCAAATAATGCCTCGATGGAACCAAGATCGTATGGACAGGCTTGAATGCCAAGATCTGCTTGACCCGTACCAAAATGTGCTGGTCGGAACCGACTTGATCGCAGAATACATCGAAGAAGGCCGTGGAGTCGAATGGGCACTTATGGCGTACAACGGAGGCCCTTCATACGCCGATAGGAAGGCTTCTGAGGGCACTGTGAGCGCTTACGCGACTCGTATCGCTGCTTACGCTGGAGAGCTTTGTAGGGGCCTCTAAAGGCCAAGAAAAGGTGCTTTTATATTTTAGTGTTTACCGACTTCATTCGAAGTTGAGAAAGGATTTTACTATGTTTAGATTTGACTTGCTCGTCAATAAGCTGATTGCAATCTTGCTGATCGCCGTTGGCATTGTTCCTGTCCTTCTGGATAAGGACGCTACGTTCCTTGTGTTTGCACTGATTGTGGCAGTGCCTATGTTCTTTTCGAAAAGGAGTTGGGTTGAGCTATGAAGAATTACGGGAACTTTTAAGGCCGACAAAGCGGCTACGGACGACTTTGTTACGGCGAGAGACAAGAAAAATAGCGAGGGCTACAACGATTCGGTGCCCTATTTTGTGATGAAAAATGACGCAGAGTACGTGCGGTTTAGACGGTTTATTGACCTGATCTTCAAGGCTGCACAGCTCTGCGGTTTCTATATTACCGGCGAAATTGAGGTCTCGGACAACTATACCGGTAAGAATTTTCGGTGGGTTTTCAAGCCGAGACGGTAAAAATCAGGAGAAAATAGTGTGGAAAGATGGCTTTGCTGGCGAGCTTTTTGTGAAATTTTTGGGTCAAAAATGGTCAAATTGCTGGCCACTTTTGGGTCATAAAAGTGGGCTTTGGCCAAGTTGCTTTTGGCCAGCATAAAATAAAAGTGGCCATTTGCCCACTTTCTGCCCACTTTTGAAAATGGATTTGGCCAGCAAAAAGTGTGTATTCATGCGGGTTTGCGGGCTCTCTGGCCACTTTCCCACTTTTTTCTCTTATTTACCCTAAAAAATTGATTTTTACATATAAAAGTATGTAAAAACACAAAAATAATATAAATAGCAAAAAAAGTGGCCATTTGGCCAGCAGTCAATTTTTACACCAAAAAGTATGTAAATGGATTAGGAGGCACATATGGAGATCAATCCGAAGTATGGAGTGGACGAAAACCTGTATCGTTGCTCCGAGGTATTCTTTCCTTACAACGCGGATTTGACGATGACTCAGATTAGCGCAACGGAGCTCAAAATTCTGTATGAAGAAAAGCTTTATATTTACGACTGGTTGATGAATCGGCTGTTTCCGTTTGATGTGTCTACGGAAGAAGGCTGGCGTCGAGAGTTTGCGAGACGGATGAAACATTACATGATTAAGAGGGTACTTAACCAGACGGATCTCGGAATAGAGCTTTGTGTACCGCAGCAAACGATTAGCAAGTATTTGACCGGAAAAGGAAAACCGTCATTAAGTACGGCAATAAAACTATCGCGTGTTCTTGGGTGTACGCTCGATTATCTTATCAACTTTTGATATTTGGCCCAAATAAATGCCACGCGAAAAATACATGCCCTTTTATGAAGAGAGAGGTAAAAAAGCCATTTTTCATGGCACACTCTCTCTTTTACTTTTTATATTTTATGGAAAGGAGTAGCGCATGAGAGAGAGCGACTTTCAGTCTAAGCTTATTAAGGAGCTTAAGCAAATGTTCCCGGGCTGTATCGTTACGAAGAATGAAAGTTATATTCAGGGATTTCCAGATCTCACGATCTATTATAAAGATAAGTGGGCTACTCTTGAATGTAAAAGAAGTGAAGGGGCAGCGAGACAGCCAAATCAAGAACACTATGTAGGGTTGATGAATGAGATGTCTTTCTCAAGATTTATTTACCCGGAAAACAAAGAGGAGGTATTGCATGATCTTCAACAATCATTCGAAGTATGAAGGACAACATGCTTTTCTCGGTGCCAGCCAATACCACTGGATCAATTATGACGAAGTAAAAGTCGCCAGTGCGTATAATAATTTTCTTGCGAAACAAAAAGGTACTGAACTTCACGAGTTTGCGGCTCAGTGTATTCGTCTCGGACAGAAGCTCCCCAAATCGAAGAAGACTCTCAATATGTATGTGAATGATGCAATCGGCTTTAGGATGACTCCTGAGCAGATCCTCTTCTATTCGCCATACTGCTTCGGTACAGCGGATACAATTTCTTTCCGAAATGGATATTTGCGAATTCATGATTATAAGAGCGGCGTTGTTCCTGCACACATTGAGCAGCTCGAAATCTATAATGCTCTGTTCTGTTTGGAGTACGGGGTAAAGCCCACAGATATTCAGACAGAGCTGCGAATTTATCAAAGCAATGAGATCCTATTTCACCACCCAGAGCCGAATGATATTTTTCAGATCATGGACAAGATCGTTCGGTTCGACAAAATAATTTCTGGTTTGCAGGAGGATTGACGACGATGAACCCGTATGTAGAAGAAATGAACTACTTGATGCACTATGGTGTTCCTCGCCGCTCAGGAAGATATCCTTGGGGGTCGGGAGATAATCCGTATCAGCACAGCGGAGACTTTCTTTCAAGAATTGACAGTTTGAAGAAGGAAGGTAAGACCGAAAAAGAGATCGCCGATGAACTCAACCTGACTACAACACAGCTGAGAATTCAGATGTCTTTAGCAAAGGATGAACGGCGCTCTTTAGAAGTGGCCACTGCAAAGGGACTCCGTGAAAAAGGATATTCTCTGAATGAGATCGCAGAAAAGATGGGTTATGCCAATGACTCGTCTATTCGCTCTCTTTTGAATGAGAGTTCTGAGGTTCGGATGAACCAGGCAAAAGCCACGGCAGATTTCCTTAAAAAGCAGATCGAAGAAAAGGGAATGATCGACGTTGGTGTCGGTGTTGAGCGGGAACTCGGCATTTCGAGAGAGAAGCTAAATCAAGCTCTTTATATGCTGGAGATGGAAGGCTACCCGGTTTACGGCGCTGGCGTCCCACAAGCAACAAACCCGGGAAAGCAGACCAACATCAAAGTCATCGGTCCTCCGGGTACAGAGCACAAAGATATTTACAACTTCGAGGATATTCATTCGATTGGCGAGTATGCATCTCACGATGATGGAAATACCTTTGACAAGTTTGTGTACCCCAAAAGTATGGATTCCAAGCGTCTTCAGATTCGTTATGCTGAAGAAGGCGGTATTGACAAGGACGGCGTAATCGAGATCAGAAGGGGCGTTGATGATCTTTCTCTTGGTGATTCTCATTATGCTCAGGTTCGTATCCTCGTTGACGGCGACAGATATTTGAAGGGGATGGCGGTTTATTCAGATGATCTTCCGGAGGGTGTTGATGTGGTGTTCAACACCAATAAGAAACAGGGGACTGCCAAGTCTGACGTACTTAAGAAGATCAAGGATGACCCCGACAATCCGTTCGGCTCTCTAATCAAGGCCAATGGCCAGAGCTATTATATTGACAAGGATGGAAACAAGCAACTATCCCTCATCAATAAAAGAGCGGAAGAGGGAGATTGGGATGAATGGTCAAAAAAACTTCCTTCGCAGTTCCTTTCCAAGCAGCCTTTGAGCCTTGTTAAAAAGCAGCTTGGCTTGGCTGCCGCAGACAAGGTAGCAGAATTTGATGAGATTTCGAGTCTTACAAACCCTGCCGTAAAAAGAGCCCTTTTATATTCTTTTGCCGATGACTGCGACTCCGCAGCCGTTCATCTTCAGGCAGCAGCTTTGCCTCGTCAGCGATATCAAGTAATTTTGCCGATTACTTCGATGAAAGACAATGAGGTTTACGCACCAAACTATCGGGATGGAGAAACCGTTGCGCTTATTAGATATCCTCATGGAGGAACTTTTGAGATTCCCATTCTGAAGGTAAACAATAAGCAAGCAGATGCCCGCAATATTTTGGGAACCAACCCCAAAGATGCGATTGGTATCAATAGCAAGGTTGCAGAGCAGCTTTCCGGTGCCGACTTCGACGGCGATACAGTGATGGTCATTCCTTGTAATTCTTCTCGAACGAGCGTAAGAATCAAGTCAACAAAGCAATTATCGGGGCTTAAGGACTTTGATCCGAAGATGTCATATGGAACCGTCCAGAAAGAGGATGGATATTTTAACAGTGACGGCAAGAAGATCAAGGTCATGAAAAACACTCAGACCGAAATGGGCAAGGTTTCTAACCTGATTACTGATATGACTCTTCGTGGAGCAACCGAGGATGAGCTTGCCCGTGCAGTGCGACACAGCATGGTTGTTATTGATGCCGAAAAGCATAAGCTTGACTACAAGCAGAGCGAGATCGACAACAATATCGCTTCTTTGAAAAAGAAGTATCAAGGGACAACCGATCCCGATGGCCGCTATCACGAGGGTGCTGCCACATTGATATCTCGTGCCAAGTCTGAAACATCCATCATCAAGCGTAGAGGAAGTCCTACTATTGACCGTGACACTGGTGAGCTTCGTTGGAAGGAAGTCGAAGACCCCGTCTATGTCGATAAGAAGACCGGCAAGACAAAAATCAGAACACAGCCCAGTACCAAGATGGCCGAAACCAAGGATGCACGCACATTGATATCTGATGCCGATACCCCCATTGAACGGGAATATGCCGGATATGCGAACAAGATGAAGTCTCTGGCAAACCAGGCCCGTCTTGAGATTTTAAGGACAAAAGATATTCCATGCTCCCCATCGGCTAAAGAGACCTATAAGGAAGAGGTGGCGTCCCTCAATAGTAAGCTCAACGTCTCTCTCAAGAATGCCCCTCGCGAACGACAGGCACAGCTGCGCGCAAACTCTGTTGTATCCGCCAAGAAAACAGACAACCCGGACATGACAAAGGCTGAGATCAAGAAAGCCGGGCAACAGGCATTGGTTAAGGCAAGAAATGATGTTGGAGCAAAAAGAGAAACGATCAAGATCACTGATCGAGAATGGGAAGCAATCCAAGCTGGAGCTATTAGCAATAATAAACTTCAGCAGATTATCACTCACACGGACATTGATGCTCTTCGCCAGCGGGCAACACCCCGTGCATCAACAACTCTCAGCCAAGCCAAGATCAACAAAATAAACACCATGAAGGCTTCCGGATATACAAATTCCGAAATCGCTGAAGCTATTGGCGTTTCTACATCCACTGTATCCAAGTATGGCACATAGGGAGGTGAACTGCTTGAATAACATTCGTTACGCAATTACAACAAACGACAATCCTTACGATCCATTTGAGCAGTTCCCTAAGTGGTATATGTTCGATGAAGAAAAGGGTTATCATACAACCGCTTATCTTGGCCGAATCGCAAGAACTTCCGATCAATTCACGGATGAAGAGAACAATCGTGAAGTCGAAAGAGCAATTGATGAGATCATCAAATATGATTTCATGAATATCTACAAAAAAGTCAAGCGATCGGCATAACAGCAGTATCAGGAAACAAAAAAAGGGGTAGGGGG